>Ga0181379_1001524_pt1 | contig 10918 bp, 14 predicted proteins | sample 2SPOviralmetaG_FD_130115 | JGI IMG/M metagenome (GOLD analysis project Ga0181379, IMG submission 130115) | Marine viral communities from the oligotrophic San Pedro Time Series (SPOT) site, San Pedro Channel, CA, USA - 2 SPOT_SRF_2009-07-10 | ecosystem: Environmental > Aquatic > Marine > Strait... | reverse complement strand
TTCTTTGTTTCTCTCAGAGTACTTAACTAAAGTTCCGATAGTTCTGTCTAGGCTTTCCTTTATCTCCTTCTCAGACTGGTCTAGAGCGTCAGTATCTATAGCCCTACCAATTAACGGGATTTCAGATATTTTTCTTTGTAGCTGAATAAAAGCCAGTCTCATCTCTAGCACACCCTTAACTATAAAGCCCCCCATAGCTTTGAAGTTATTACCGAACTTCTCAGCTCTGATGCCTAGAGTGCCAAAGAACTTCTCCATAGAGGACACGAAGCCAGTAAACTTCTGAGTTACGAATCTCATAGCCTTCTCAATACCTAGAGTCTCAGAGATAGTGATACCTAGACCTTCAAGAGCAGAACGCATCTTTTTCTTATCTCCAGAGAGGTTTCCTTCCATTATATCTACCATTCCCTTAGCAGAGCCTCCAGCGTTTTGGTAAGCTACAGTTAAGTCATCTAGCTTCTCTCTGTTTGCGATAAGAGACAAAAGTACATCTTTATTTCGCATACCTACAGCCTCAGTAGCTATAGCCATCTTTCCAGACGTGCTGGTGACGTTTTCCAGCCTCTCTGCGTAGATATCTAGAGACTGTCGGAAGTCCTTACCAGTCTTAGCGGATAGCTCAGCTAGAACCCTTCTGAGTGACGTTCCAGCCATAGAGCCAGCAATACCTTGGTCAGCTAGTACAGCTATAGCAGCAGTAGACTGCTCTAAGCTAACCTTCATATTCTTAGCAGCTGGAGCTACCAACTTCATAGACTCTCTAAACTTATCAGCGTCAAGTGCACTAGTAGTAAATGACTTAGCCATTACGTCAGTAATTCTACCAGCCTCAGAAGTCTCCATTCCAAAACCGTTCATAGTTGCTGCCATAGTCTCAGCAGCCTCAGCCATCTCTATCCCAGAAGATACCGCTAAATCAAGAGCTCCAGAAGTAGCATTTAAGATACCAGTAGTAGTAAAGCCCATCTTTGCAAGCTCCGTCTGAGCGTCTGCAACCTGAGCAGCTGTAAACTGAGTGGACTTACCTAAGTTCTCAGCGTTTTCTCTTAGTTTGTTGAGGGGTTCGCCAGTAGCTCCAGAGATAGCAGATAGCCTACTCATAGACTTAGAGAAGCCTTCTGCAACGTTTAGAGCGGCTTTAAGGCCAGTAACAACACCAGCAACCCCAGCAGCTACTAGAGTTAGTGGATGTTTAGCAAATGAGAGCATCCGAGCCCCTAGACCCTTCATAGCTCCACCTAGAGCACCAGCAGAACCCTTAGCTCCGTCTAGTTTACCTTTTAGCTTGTCAGCTCCAGCACCAGCTTTACCAGTGATTCCTTTTACGTTAGAAGTAACGTTAATATGTACGTTTTTAGTAACCTTTTTAGCCATTCCAGCGAACCTTAATAAGTTTTTTTAAGTCTTTTATATTCTCTGGGAGTTTGTAGTAACCTTTAGCTCTGCGTACATCCTCATTATACTTTATAGGGAGTGATAGTAGGAGTTGGATAGTCTTTAGCATTGCTGTTTATTTAAAAACAACAGAGGTACAAAAACAAAACATACTAAAATCTGTTTTTAAAATGTAGAACCCCTACCACACTTCTAAACCCTAAAAAAGATGGACGTTAGTTGGAACAGATAACTGACGCTTTTACGATAGCAATCGATTCTTTGTAAATTTCTCACGCTAGCTAGATTATACTAAGTAAACACTGTTTTTACAGTGAGTCACAATTTTTAACTTAAATTTACAGAGGTGAGAGGCTAGCAATGAAAAAAAACTTTAAAATTATTTGCTAGTTAAAAAAATATGTTTATCTTTGTACTATAATTATAAACAATGAAAGTAACATACACCAATCAAAAGTTCGACCCAACAATAGAAGAAAACGAAGTAGAAACTATCTTCGAGCTTAAGCAATATGTAAACAGCTGTCACATAGGTAGTTATATGGTAGACGAGTACACTGGTCACTTCGGATATAACTGGCTTATAGAACAGTCAGGCATAGAAGATGAGCTAGTAGACCACATCGACTACTTTATCTTAGGAGGTGGCAAAGTAGATTACAAGCTAACTGAGAAAGGGGAGTATCTTCAAAATGAGCTAGAGATTGAGATGTACGGAGAACCATTCAATCCTTTTAGAGACTTATGAGAAACTATATTCACATCCATACTACATACGATGACTATCTTGTTTTAAAGATAGGTAACACAGTTAGAATCTTTCCTATGTGGAAACTAAGAAATAAATTAAACCCTATGAGACTAATCAACAAAGCACTTGTATCTTTAAACCTTAAGCCAGAGAGCGTAGTAAACCTACGTACTGGGATTACTGTTAAACACTACAAAAACGGTAAGATAGATGTACAGTCATAATCTAGTCTTAAAGGCTCGCAGCTGGGCTCTAAATGGCTCATACCTTAGGGTCTTTCCTCAGCTGACTACTAGCACCTACTCCTATAAGGGAACTGGTGACAATGGTAAGCCAAAAACAAAGACTAAGAGCTACGTTAACTTAGTCATTGAGACTGGTAATGCTAGACACGTAGGAACTCAGGAGTATAAACAAGACACTGAGATGACTGATGGAATTAATAATATATATGTACACTACTATCTAAAAGCTCATCCAAATGAAAACGCTTAAGAAAAAAATACATTTTACTGACAAGATAGCCTATATGGGAACTGGTATACTACTAGTAGCTCCGTATCTAGTAAGTTATCAAATAGGTTTTATTATGCTGGCCTTGGGGATAGCTATGTTAACCCCTCAAGTCTACAAGGCTAAGCAATGGAATCTAGTTTTGCTAAATATATCCAGCGTAATAGGATATACTCTACAAATATTCAACGTAATATGAGTAGGAAGGAGGGCGCAGCAGTATGCCTGTTTGTAGTCATCTATATAGCCATTAGGGCACTAACTTTATCTTAATATATGAGAGAGTTACAATCAATGCTTAATAAACTCACCACTCACAATGCTCTTGAGACAGAAGCGTCTCTTAAATATAGGCGTGAGGCCATTCTAGAGCGTATCAATCAGATAACAGCTACTAGAGCAGAGTTAAAAAAGCAACTTACTAGAATAGACAGAGTTCTATCCTAGTTATTTAGAATGAGTCTAAATTAGAAAAAAGTCATCAATTATTTTGGTGGCTTTTCTTTTTTATGTATATTTGTACTATCAAAATGAAACAAAAGATGAAAATTATGAATACATTAGAAATTATAAACAAGCTAAAAGAGAGAAGAAGCTCATTAGAGTTTCAGACTAGACTTCATTCTGGTATTATCTCACATAACTATATCGTGGAGGTAGGAGCAAGCACCGTGAGCAATGTAGATGGCAAAGCTACTCTAAGTCCTATTGCGAGCTCCGAGTTACCTTCTCAATGGACTCCTGACGGAGTTAAAGAAATCAAAGAGAAATGTAGCTGGACTAATATGCTGGGTGAAAAGATGCAGATTAAGGCTATAAATTACAGAGACTGGTACGCTAAGGAGCTCAAGAGTGTTAATCAAACTCTAGAGATGCTTGAGCCTTTAGTTTAATAATCACCAAAAAAAGTAAAAAAATATTTGGAGGGTTGAAAAATCCTCCTTATATTTGTATCAAACAAAACGAGATGACAACATCAGTACACACTAACGAGAGAATAGAGCAGAGATTAGAAGCTCTTACAAGCGTAGATGTAAAAGTAGAGTCTACTACAGCTAACTACACTAAGGTAGGTACTATAGCAATCTCTGACAGCTTTAAGGAGCAAGTTAAGGCTAAATTAGAAGCTATCTCAGCTCTTAAGACACGCTCTAACAAGTCTTACGCTTTTATGTTAGGCCAACTTCAAATGAGCTTAACTAAGTTTGATAGCGAGGCTGACAAGCAGTCTGCTAAAGGTAAGCAGTTAGTGGCTTCTGTACACAACAGCAGAGGTGAGTCTCAGGGCACTATGTACTATGCTATCGTTAGAGATGGAGTTGTCACTACTACGTGCTTAGTAAAGCCTTACACTTCAGTAGGTAATGGCCTAGCTGACAAGTTGAGAGTTGATGCTGTAATTAAAAACGTAAATAAATTTAGAGGATGAGAATATTACTACTGCTAATGACTATGACAGTTTCAGCTCAAGGCTGGGATGGGACTCACGTGTACTTTCCGCAATACACTAAACACTTTAACTCTAATCCTCTGTATGCTAGCGAGCAGTTAGGCTCTGAGGGAGGTTCTAAAGGCTTCTTACTTACTAGAAGTGGTAATGGTGCTCACTTCACTCTAGGTTTTATGCAGAACAGTTATGGAGAGTTCAGCCACTATTTGACAGCTGGGTTCAATCTTAAGGAAACTAAAAGAAGTCAACTATCTCTGCATTTCGGTTTTGCAAACAACTATAGCAAAGTGTACTGGGATAGAGAGACCTCTGACATACTATATAAGTATCTACCTAGACAGATGGCCGATAATTCTATAATTCCTATTATGACAGCTGTATATAAGTTTAAAATAACTAAAAGAATAGGAGTACATACAAACATCAGTCCTATCTTTGTCAATACTGGTATATTTGTGCAAATCTAGAGTTCTTCTAGTATCTCAACGAATAAACCTCCTACTGACGTATCTGTAGAGTTGTTAGATAGAGTCACGTTGTCTAAGTGTCCAGTAGTAGGGTCTAAGATAACAAAGTAGTCAGTACTTCCAGTAGTGTTCTGTACAGTCTGAGTCTCGAACATATCAGTGTCAGCTTCCGTGATTAATACCAACTCCAGCTTACTCTCTCCAGTCAGATAGTTAGTCTCAATAGACTCAACAAGGTGAGTGTTGTTATGTATAATAAGCTTGTCATTAGGCTCAATATCCTTAACTAATCTCAAAGGTAGAAACGCTGTATAAGAAGCTCTACGCTTGTTCTCGTCAAACGTGAGTGCTATTGTGTTTCTCCAGAGTAGATTATATATGCCTAAGTCTCGGTAATTGTCATCACCTATCTCACTAAGCTCAGAGCCAAAATAGTTCCCTATTATTCCGTTAGTAGGACTCACTATGTTTTGAGTGTAAGTCAACTCAGGCATCCAGAATGTACTTTTGCTAGAGACACTAGCTCCACTGTCGTAAGCTACAGAAGTCCCACCAGTACGTCTCTTTAGGTATGTGAATATAGGCTTGCACACTTGCTCAGTTCCATCTTTGTCAGTTAAGAGCATAATGTTTAGACCCGAAAATAGAGCGTTATTTAAGTCAGTCAGCTGTTCTATAGGCATTAAGTGAGACTTCAAGTCTACTGTGTAGACGCTTCCGTCTATGACGTTACCTTCTGACTCAGGGAGATACTTAAGCTCTCCGAACTTCCTAGCGTTCACCTTAGAGAATCCGTGCTCTAAGATGGTCTTTTTTTCAGCTCCAGTAAACTTGACACCTGAGTAGTAGTTAGGTCTATTGATATTGTAGCTAGAGATATCTACATACTCAGAGATATTGTGCTCACTCCCTTGATTAATGTAGTGGTCATAGTGGTAGGTGTTAATAGTTAGGTCATCCTCAACCTGAGCTACTATGTTAAATCTCTTGAACATATCAGATAGGAAGTCAGAGACCTTCATCTCTGGTAAGTTTGGAGATACATTGTACGCTCCAGTTCCACCAGCTACAGCAGACACTGAGCCCGAGATAGTGTATGTATCTGTTCTCGTTCCTATAGAGCCATCGAAGGGGTCTTCCTCTGTCTCTGTTACGACATATTGAGCTGTAAGCGTGAAAGTAGCTGTCTGAGCCGTTGACACTTTGAAGGTAATCACATCTCCGCTATCTACAGAAGTGTATGAGCTGTACGTGTTTGATGAGGTAACAGTTTTAGATAGTCCTCCATCTATAAACATCTCTCCGTCAAAGCTAGATGATGTGGTAGTTAGTTTGAATCTAATTTTACCGTCATACTCAATAAAGGGTTCACCAGCTGGCAGCCCTACAGTAAGAGAAGTGGGTGCGAGTGTACTCTCAGAGTTTACAGTTCCTGACAAGTTGGAGAAGTTATACTCAGAAGAAGAAGTGCCCCCTTCGATTGTAGTCTGGTCAGTCTTTTGTAGAACTAGATGTAAGTCCTCTACATAGTCAGCTCTCATAGCTCCCTCTATAGATATACCGTACTTATCCTCCATAGCGTCTAGAATCTCCTTAACCCTAAGAGCTCCTATCATATCATTGTCAACTAGACCGTAGTATCCAGCCTTCCTAGTAGTGGTAGAGTAGGCTATATTCTTAGTTTTAGTCAATCCCTCTGTCTGAGCGAAGTCATAGTCAGAAGTGTGAGCTATATAACGGCCATCTCTACAGATTAAAGGGAACTTAATAGCGTCAGAAGCAACCTGACTAGAGAATAAGCTAGAGAAGTTAGGGCTAGTGATGTCTAGTGAGCTAAAATCTAAGTCAGTAAGCTCATCTTGACCTATAAGTTTGTTAAGTTCGGTTAATTTACCATAAAAACGTATTTTATATGAGTAAGGCTTACCATCTTTAAACTGAGTACCCTCGACTGACACGTTACCACTCTTAAAGTCAACTCCATTCAGTTTTAACACTGCTGGAATCAAAACCCTAGCATCTACAGCGTTTGTGTCGACTCTATAGACGTGTTTAAAGAGCTTATTATTCTTTTTTGATGTCGGTATACTAAAAGTCTTAGAGAAGTCAGTAAAGAGCTTCTTAACGTCCTTAAATGACTTAACTGATTTCTTAATAGTGACGCTCTCATCACTAAACTGGTCTACTTCGACCCCATTTATGTATATTTCTAGAGGGTACTTCATTATCTTATATTGTTAATGAGTGAATGTGATTCTTTTACTGATACTGAGAACTGAACTAAGCCGTTGTTAGCGTGTGTTTTCTTTTGTAAGCTGTTTGTAGTTACGTTTACTGGCTTAACATTACCTTTGTGCTCCATCCACACTTGTTCAGATACAATAAGCTGTCTAAACACCTCAGAATAGCTTTCGTGGAGGTAGTCAGTGTTCAAAGTATGACGTACTGTCGCATTGTTGTTAAAATCCCTGACAGAATGTCTGCCGTAGTTGTTAGATAGGTTATCATAGTCAAAGTTGATGCTATTGTAGTGCTCACCTTTTCTAGTCATAGACTCAGTAGTCTTAGCTGAGAAGTGAACATCTTGTAGAGCTCCAAATTTGTTAACGAAAGTCAACCTTACATTCTCATACTTATTACACGGTAACGTCTCGACAGAGATAACCTCTACTTTGCCGTCAGACTTAATGACGTGAGCTTCGTCTATGTCTAGCTCAGATACGTACTCCATAATGTCATCAGAGCAGTTCTCATCTATAATAGTACCTCCTTCTTTCATCACTCTAGCGTAGAATGTGGATGCGGACTGTCCAGCAGATGTAGCATAATTTATAGCTCCAGATGAGTTAGAGTCGCTATCGTTGTATTGAGTAGCTACTGCACCAGCCTCTAGCTGAGCCCCCCAAGAGTAAGCTCCATCTGAACCATTACCTATAAATGCCGGAAAATCACCTGTTGCTGTTGATGGAGCTACACTAGGTAACATATATATATTACCGCTCGAATGTGTAATAGATACAGATAACCTGTACCAACCATTACCATAATCTTTTATTTCGTAAGCCGTTCCTGTTGGTGAACCTATCGTTCCACTTGCTATAAGAGAGCCATTATCTAAATTAAATCTTACAGTATATCTGTCAGAGGCGCTATTGGATGCTATACGTATGCTAGCAGTGTTATGTTCGTCTTTCTTAAAAAAAGCACTTGCAGTGTAAGTTCCCGCACTTGCTGAATTGTAAGCATATTCTCTAAAATGAGTGTTATTACTTGTGTCGGGTATTAATTTGTGAGCCGTATTGCTTCCATCAGGGGAAATTATTGTGCTACCTTCACTTATTCTTGCACCCGTCCAACTGCCATCAAAGTAGTTGACAGAGCTATCTATAAGGTTCTTGCCAGCTAGCTCAGAGATGAACTTAACCTCTCCGTCCTTATAAAATACAGCCATATCGGCGTCTTTTGTAGGGATAACTGCTGTAGTGTCCTCAGGAACTGAGATGTAGTCGTTAGACATCAATACTTCGTCTGACTTGAGGCTATTATCTGACTTACTCCAGTATTGCACAAAGTCCTCATCGATATAGCCATCTGTAGCTAGATACTTACCACTTACACCAGTTCCAGCACCGTCTGCCATAGAGATATACACCCATACAGCCTCTGTAACGTAGTCTCCGTTGAATGATTGGTCTACATAGTCTCTAATGAGCTCAGATACCTCAAATGTAGCTTTGCCTGAGCTGTTGTGAGCCTTTGTTAGTGTATATTGTGCAGAAGTGGGTACGTCAGCAGAGTTACCGTTCCAAACGTACAGAGATGCGGTAGCTGTAGAGCCACTTGTTGACTGAATAAAAAATGGAGAGCGTGAATAGATTAGACTCATTGTTTTTTCTTTAAATGTTTTACTATTTGATTACCTATATTGTTAGCTATATCCATTGCTATAGCTTCGTGATATTGTTTAAGCATAGGTTGATATCTACGCATAAAGGGTTTGCTGAAAAATAACGTTTTTGTTATACCTTTTTTGTGTACTGACTTAGCTACAGCGTAAGGATTTAAACCTCGCTTCTCAGCCCATCCTTTAATAGCTTTGAGAGGTAGAGCCTTCTTAGACTTACGGAAGTTACCTTGTCTACCGAAAATAGAGTTACCAGACTTAGCTTTATGTCTACCGTCTACTGGGTCAGTACCCTTAACACCTTGGTCTTGAAATACTCCGTACTCATTGAGCTTAAACTCTAGAGACGGCATAGACGAACCTCCAGCGAACTTACCAGAGACTGAGCGGTTAAACTTCTTAGAGATATATCCCTTAATAGAGTTATGTAGAGCGCCCTTAGCACCTTGTCTAGTAAGATTGCTCTTAGCTTGAGAAACTACATACTTCTTGTAGCTCTCTAGTACTTTCGTAGCTCTAGGATATGTCGAAGTAATTTTTAGCACAAGTCAACGTTGTTTTGAATAGTTACTGTTAAGTCTAAGCCAACGCCAGCCAGCTTATCTTCAAATCTATCTGAAAAGAACTCTATCTCTGCATCTTCCTCCACTTGGTAGCCTTGCTCATATAAGTTACCTCTCTTGAGCTCCTGAGTGGTCTTAGTGGCAGCTGCTAGCATACTGTTAAGCCTGTACATCTCAGAGTCGTTAAACTCGGCCTCATTGTCGTCAGATACGTCTACGATGTCTAAGAATAGAATAGATACCTCGATGTCGCTAGTAGAGTCTCCTATAGTTCCAGTAGAGATACCTACGTGAGCAAGTGGATAGATATCTTGCTTAAGTAGCTCAACCTCGTCAATGTTACCGAATGTAACGGAATTTATAAGCTTATTGTTAGTAAGCTCGTCTTTGATAGCGTTTGTTAAGTTTAGTAGTGACTTCATTATCTTCTGTTTCTTTTCATTATTCTGTTTTCCGTGTCTGACTTATCCTTTTCAAATGATAACCACGTCAGAGCGTCATATACGTTTATTTTAGTACTTTCCCTAAAGTTTGTCGCATCACCTCCGCTAAGCGAGTGTAGTGCTCCGAACCATCCCCACCTTTGGCTAAACTGTCCTTCAAGTGAGAGGTCAACGAGCCCTTCTCCTTCATCTTCTTGCTTATCTTCTCCAAATAGATAGCTGAATGTACTAACAAGTGACTGCTTAAACGGTAAAAAAAAAGCGTTGCATTTACAAATTGGCTAGCTGGTAGAGACTTCATTATCTGATGGTCTCCCTTAGAGCCTCTGTAAGGCTCGATATTGTACATCTGACCTACTTTGTCTTTAACTGGTCTAAATAGAACAGCAGCTGCTTTGTGCCATTCTGCTGGCTTAACTAGATATTCTTCTAGGTCTATATACTCCCCTAGAGTTAGTTCTTCTAAGTCAGGAATAAATCCGTAAGTAGTTCCATTAAATTCAAAGGTATAATCTAGCGGAGGCATCTCATCCATAGCGTCAGTGATGTCCTTCACTAATTCTTCAGCTTGTGATTGTGGGATAGAGCGTACTTCGTTCATAGGGATATCTAAAAAGATATTAAGAGTCTTGTGTCCTACAAACTCCTTATCCTCATCGTCAGCAATCATTGTATATTTCTGATACTGCTCTAGCGTTATCCCAGCTCCGTTAAGGGGTATTTTTTTTATCATTAGAATCCTATTATTTGTTTCGATATAAACTCACCAGTTTTACCAGCATCTCCTAAGTCATCATTAGACTCGATAACTACAGTAACTCCAGTGAAGTCTCCCATAGAGCTGCCAGTTACCACATTCGCTGACACAAGTTCAGCGCCTCTAGCAGATATCTTAGCGTCCTCTTGAGTGTACCTATTCCCGCATCCCATAAGTATCAAGCAATCTTCAGGAGATACTGATGTGCCACCAACAGTTACACCAGCTCTAGTCTCTACACCCACATAGAAGCGACCCTTAGCTAGAGTCATAATAGTTTCGAATAACTGATGCTCTAAGCCTTTTAGGTTAATCTCTAAAGTTTTCTTTTGGTAGGAAGTTCCATTCTCTCTAGATGAGATAATCTCAGAGCTGAATGTATTGTTACCTTGTAAGTCGAACTTAAAAGCTGAAGGAGTTCCAGTTATACCTCTAGGAGTTAGCAGAGTATCATCGTCACTTCTCCACCAGTACAAATCTTCATCGTATATAATAATATACATAGCCTTAAGACCACCTATCTGGTCTTTACACGCTTCTAGCCTTCCAGCTGTTACATTGCAACTCATTATAATTGTTTCTTTAAAAACAGTACTAAGAGTATACTGTAACGAGAAAAGCCTCCGTTAAAGAGGCTCTATCTCAATCAAAACAAACAAATGAAAACTAATT
>Ga0181379_1001523_pt1 | contig 10925 bp, 8 predicted proteins | sample 2SPOviralmetaG_FD_130115 | JGI IMG/M metagenome (GOLD analysis project Ga0181379, IMG submission 130115) | Marine viral communities from the oligotrophic San Pedro Time Series (SPOT) site, San Pedro Channel, CA, USA - 2 SPOT_SRF_2009-07-10 | ecosystem: Environmental > Aquatic > Marine > Strait... | reverse complement strand
GCAGAACATCTTGGAATTATATTTTCTAGATCAATATCTCCACATTTCTCTGGATGATAACCCGCATCAATCACTACAGCACCATCTTTAATCCATTCTCCTTTAATGAATTTTGGTATGCCAACGGCACCAACAATAATGTCTGCCTCTGAAACTTTTTTAGATAGTTTTTGTGTCTTTGAATGACAAATTGTCACAGTAGCATTCTCATTAAGTAACATCATTGCCATTGGCTTTCCTAGAATAGGGCTTCTTCCAACTACAACAGCAGATTTACCTTCTATATCAATTTTATATTCCTTCAAAAGACGCATTATTCCAAACGGGGTACAAGATCCAAAAGCTCTTTCTTGCATGCTCATCCTACCGAATCCTAAACTGGTAACGCCATCTACGTCTTTTCGAATATCTATCGCATCGAAACAAGATCTCTCATCGATATGATCTGGAACAGGATGTTGTAACAAAATTCCATGCACGTCATCATTATTATTGAGTTCAATTATTTTTTCCTTTAACTCATCGGTGGTTGTTTTTTCTTCTAGTTCTATTTTAAGAGAATCCATGCCAATTCTTTTGCATGCATTTCCTTTCATTTTTACATAAGTATTTGAGGCAGGATCATTACCTACAAGAATGGTCGCAAGTATCGGTATGGAGTTTGTTCTTAAATTAATTCTTTCTACGCGAGAAGAAAAATCTTTTTCTGATTCTAAAGATAATTTTTTTCCATCAAGTACTATCGTCATAGTTATTTGTTATGATACCACCCCTTAAAAAAAAATTAACGGGGTGTAGCGCAGCCTGGTAGCGCGCCTGCTTTGGGAGCAGGATGTCGGGGGTTCAAATCCCTCCACCCCGACCAAAAAGTTTATGAGTTATTTATATAATAAAACCGCACTAGTAACTGGTGCTTCTTCTGGCATTGGATATGAGATTGTTAAATATATTTCACAATTTGATATGCAAATTATTGTTACTGCCAGAAGAGAAGAGAATCTAAAAAAATTAAAAGATGAAATAGAAAGCAATTCCAAGTCTACCGTTTTAATTTTGATTAAAGATTTATCTGATCCTAAAAGTACGCAAGAAATTTATAATTACTGTAAAGAGAAAAACTTGAGCATTGATTTTTTAGTAAACAATGCTGGCTATGGTTTTACTGAAGATTTCGATACTTATGATTTAGAAAAATTAGATGATTTCTTGAATGTTCTAATGAATTCTTTAGTGAAATTAACTAGGTTATTCATTAAAGACATGAAGGTAAGGAAATCAGGAAAAATACTTCAGGTGTCTTCTATTGCGGGAATCATTCCCAGCGGAAGTGGGGCTATTGGCATTTATGGAAATATTAAAAATTTTGTGAATGAATTTACAATTACTCTTAATAGTACTTATAAGAAGCACAATGTTCATACTTGCGCTCTTTGTCCAGGATTCACTGAAACAGGCTTCAACAAAAGGGCAGGATTTAAAATGCAGTATTCTGATGTGCCGTCACCATTTCTAATGTCCGGAAAGAATGTTGCCAAACAAGGTGTTGATGCATGTTTAGATGGCAAAGAAATCTTTGTTGTAAGAGGCGGTTTTAATCGAACAATGATTTTTATCTCAAAATTTATACCTAACAACATACTAAGATTTTTATTTGGTAAAGCAGTAGATTTTGGTAAATAAAGACTAATCGTTAGTATTTTTATACAATAGCAAAAAATTACTCCCGGTAGCTCAGCTGGATAGAGCATCTGCCTTCTAAGCAGAGGGTCGCAGGTTCGAATCCTGCCCGGGAGGCCACTTAATGGTGGGCGTAGCTCAGTTGGTAGAGCACTGGTTTGTGGTACCGGTTGTCGTGGGTTCGAGCCCCATCGCCCACCCCAATTATTAGAAGGAAGATATGTTTGGAACAAAAAAAAATAATTTAGAAAAGAAAGTAAAACTTAAAATCGATAAAAATGAGTTAAAAAACGATTTTCAAAAAAGACTTATAGAACAACAATCCAAATCAGATTTGAAAGGTTTTAGAAAGGGAAAAGCTCCTCTGGAAGTAATAGAAAATTATTATGGCGATCAAATTACGCAAAGACTAATTATGGATAAAATGGGCGATCTTTTTTATAAAAAAATTACAGATGAAAAAATCCCTGTCGTTGGACAGCCAAGTTTTTCTCCAGAATCTTTTGATTTTAAAAAAGATATAAAATTTGAGGTTTCCTATGAGGTATATCCAGATTTTTCTTTGACAAAAATGGGACCTCTTTCGTTTAAAAAACCAATTTCGAAACTAGATAAAAAAGATATCGAAAAAGCTACTGATCTTGTAAGAAAAAGATATGGAAAGGCTGAGCCGGTAAACGAGATAAGCAAAGAAGGAGATTTTGTTAAAATTGATTTTGAAGGCTTTTTAGATGGTGAGAAATTTGATGGCGGCGAAGCAAAGGATTATTCTCTTGAGTTGGGTTCAAATACTATGATCCCGGGTTTTGAAGATCAAATAGTTGGAATGAAGGCAGATGATTTTAAAGAGATAGAAGTAACTTTCCCAGATGACTATCAAGCTGAAAATTTAAAAGGAAAAAAAGTAGTTTTTAATATTACTGTTAAAGAAGTTTCTAAAATGATAATGCCAGAATTAAATGAAGAATTTTTTAAATCCATTGGAATGGAAGTTAAAACTAAAGATGAATTTGAGATAAAAATTAAAGAGCAACTTCAAAATGACTTAGATGCGAATTTAAAAGCTAAAACAAAGCAAAGAATTTTCGATGCTTTTGAAAGTTCAAACAAAATTGATATTCCCAATAGCATGATAATAGCAGAAGCTAATAATTTAAGAAAAAGCTCAGCTCAACAAATGGGCATGGATCATGAAAAACTCGAAGAAGGACAATTACCCATAGACGGCTTTAAAGAAAATGCACTCAAAAGAGTAAGGCTAGGAGTCTTAATCAATAAATTAATTGAAGAAAATGATATCAAGGTTGATAGTGATTCTTTAAAAAAAGAAGTAGAAGCTAAAGCAAAGTCCTTCAAAGACCCTGATCAATATGTCAATTGGATATATGGTAATGAAGAACAGCTAAAAAATGTTGAGTCTCTTGTGTTAGAAGATAAAGTAGCAGAGTATTTAGAAATTAAATCAAAGATTGATGAAGAAGAGTTAAGTTTTGAAGAAGTTGTTTCAATGGGTTAAATTATATTTATGAGTGAAATTAAAAACCAATTAGTTCCAATGGTAGTGGAGCAAACTCCAAGAGGAGAAAGAGCCTTTGACATATATTCTAGACTTTTAAAGGAAAGAGTAATTTTTATTACAGGTCCAATAGAGGACTACATGGCAAATCTTATAGTTGCTCAACTTCTTTTCTTAGAAGCTGAAAATCCTGAAAAAGATATCAACATATACATTAATTCTCCTGGAGGCTCAGTTACATCAGGAATGTCCATTTACGATACTATGTCTTATATAAAACCTGATATTAGCACTTTGTGTATCGGTCAAGCTTCTAGTATGGGAGCAATTCTTTTAACAGGAGGAACAAAAGGTAAGAGGTTTGCTCTTCCTAATTCACGAGTCATGATTCATCAGCCTCTTGGAGGATTTCAAGGCCAAGCTACAGATATTGAGATACATACCCAAGAAATTCTAAAAATAAAAACTAAATTGAATGAAATACTGTCTCTACATAGTGGACAAAAAATCGACCAAGTAATAAAAGATACAGAAAGAGATAATTTTATGAGCGGCGAAGAAGCTGCTAAATATGGTTTAATAGATAAGGTAATAGAAAAAAGAGAAAAATAAAAATGTCTGAGAAACAGGAAGCTGATAAAAAACTATTTTGTTCTTTTTGTGGAAAGAATCAATCCGAAGTCAAAAAGTTAATTGCTGGACCATCTGTTTATATTTGCGATGAATGTGTTTCTCTTTGTAATGATATTATTAAAGAAGATTTAGCAGAATCGTCTCAAGATGTCGAAGAAGACAAACTGCCTATACCGGAAGAAATAAAATCTATTTTAGATGATTACGTTATTGGACAGGAATCTGCAAAAAAGACATTGTCTGTAGCTGTATATAACCACTATAAAAAACTTAAAAATTCTAAAACATCTTCTGATGACGTTGAATTAGGAAAAAGTAACATTCTTCTTTTAGGACCCACTGGTAGCGGTAAAACTCTTCTGGCACAAACCTTAGCGAGACTTTTAGACGTTCCATTTACAATCGCTGATGCGACCACCCTTACTGAGGCCGGATATGTTGGAGAAGATGTAGAAAATATAATCCAGAAGCTTCTACAGAAATGCGACTATGATGTTGAAAAGGCTCAAGTAGGAATAGTTTATATTGATGAAATAGATAAGATTTCTAGAAAATCTGATAATCCATCAATAACAAGAGATGTATCTGGAGAAGGAGTGCAACAGGCTCTTCTTAAACTAGTAGAAGGCACGACGGCCTCTGTCCCACCTCAAGGTGGAAGAAAGCATCCACAACAAGAATTTTTACAGGTCGATACCTCAAATATATTATTTATTTGTGGAGGAGCTTTTTCGGGTTTAGAAGAAATAATCAAAGCAAGATCGGAGGAGAGAGGTATGGGCTTTGAAGCTTCAGTTTCTAAGAAGACAAAAGGTTTTGATTCCGAAGTTATAAAAAATTCTCAGCCTGAAGATCTAATTAAATACGGCCTTATTCCTGAATTTGTTGGGAGATTGCCCGTAATGGCAACTTTAGAGGAGCTCGATGAAGAATCACTAATTACAATTCTAACTGAGCCAAAAAATTCTTTGTCTAAACAATTTAAGAAACTTTTTGAGATGGAAGATGTTGAATTAGATATTAGAGACGACGCTTTGCTAGAAATAGCAAAATTAGCTATTAAAATGAAGACTGGAGCAAGGGGTTTGAGATCAATTTTGGAAAACTCTCTTTTAGACACGATGTATGAAGTGCCTTCTCTAGAAAACCTAGAAAAAGTGGTTTTAGATGCTTCTTGTATAAAAGGTGATTCTAATCCGCTTTTGGTATACAAAACAGAGTTAGACTCAAAAAAATCTCATTAACTTGTTTTTTTTAATGAAGTCCTCATATAAATCTAGAGGTAATTATGAATATTCCATTAGTTCCACTTAGAGATGTAGTTATTTTTCCAGGAGTTGTAACTCCATTATTTGTTGGCAGAGATACTTCTATCAACTCTTTACAAAAAGCTATGTCAGATGACAAATCAGTTATGTTGATAGCTCAGAGAGAAGCAAATACTGAAAATCCAGAAAAAAAAGATTTATATGAAATAGGTACCATTTCAACTATTTTACAACTTATAAAATTGCCGGACGGTACTTACAAGGTTCTTGTCGAGGGCATTAAAAGAGCAAGACTTCAAGAATTAGTTTCAAAAAAAGATATTTTAGAAGCAGAAGTAGATATTCTCGAAGATTCTGAAATGGACGACGATTTAAAGAAAAGTTATGTAAATACTTTGCAATCGCAGTTTAGAGAACTTTCTAAAAGCTCACAAAAAATTAGATCAGAAATTGCAAATCAAGTTAGATCCGTCGAAAGACTAGAAAAATTAATAGATACATTAGTTGGACATCTATCAATATCAATTGCCGATAGACAAATCCTTTTGGAAGAACTTGATCTTGAAGAAAGATCAAAAAATTTAGTTAACTTATTAGAAACTCAATTAGATTTAACTCAAATGGAAAAGAAAATCAGAAATAGAGTTAAAAAACAGATGGAAAAAAGCCAAAAAGAGTACTACTTAAGTGAGCAAATGAAGGCACTAAAAAAAGAAATGGGTGAGGGAGAAGATCTTGATGATGAAGTAGAGATACTTGAGAAAAAAATAGCTGATTCAGGAATGCCCAAAGATGCTGAAGAAAAAGTAAATACAGAGTTAAACAAATTTAAATTAATGCCTCCAATGTCAGCTGAAGCTTCAGTAGTTAGAGGCTATATAGATTGGATGACAAGTATTCCTTGGAAGAAGAAATCAAAAATTCAAAAGAGTATAGAAAATGCAAGTAAAGTCTTAGAGACCGACCATCATGGTTTAGAAGAAGTCAAAGAAAGAATCTTAGAATATCTTGCAGTTCAGAAAAGAGTCTCAAAACTAAAAGGCCCTGTTCTATGCTTAGTAGGACCTCCAGGCGTTGGAAAAACGTCTTTAGGCGAATCAATTGCTAGAGCTACAGGAAGAAAATTTACTAGAGTCTCTCTTGGAGGTGTAAGGGATGAGGCAGAAATAAGAGGCCATAGAAGAACATACATCGGTTCAATGCCAGGAAAAATACTTCAAAAAATGTCGAAAGTTGGAGTTAAAAACCCTTTATTTCTATTAGATGAAATAGATAAAATGGGAATGGATTATAGAGGCGATCCATCATCTGCACTTCTCGAGGTTTTAGATCCGGAACAAAATCACACGTTTAACGATCATTATTTAGAAGTAGATTATGACTTATCAGATGTTATGTTTGTTTGCACGGCTAACTCATTGGATATCCCAGCTCCATTATTAGATAGAATGGAAATAATTAGACTACCTGGATACACAGAGGATGAAAAACTGAGCATTGCTAAGGATTATTTAGTAAAAAAACAACTTAAGAATAATGGTTTAGATGAGAAAGAAATAAGTATCTCTGACAATTCTATCCTGGATGTAATTAGATATTATACGAGAGAAGCAGGGGTTAGATCTTTAGAACGTGAAATAGCAAAAATCTGTAGAAAGACTATAAAGAAAATTGCTGATTTAAAGACAAAAAAATTAATAAAAGTATCTCCAAAGATTCTTGAAGATATTCTTGGTGTAAAAAAATATGATTATGGTGAAGCTAAAGATAAAGACAGAATAGGTCAGGTAACAGGATTAGCTTGGACACAAGTAGGTGGCGAACTTCTAACTATTGAAGCTTCTGCATTTAAAGGGAAAGGAAAAATAATCAAAACAGGTAAATTGGGAGAGGTTATGCAAGAGTCTATTCAAGCAGCAATATCCGTAATTAGAGCAAGAGCTGAATCTCTTGGTATAAATCCTGATTTTCATGAATTAAAAGATCTTCATATCCACGTACCTGAAGGAGCAACTCCTAAAGATGGTCCTAGCGCTGGAATAGGAATGTGCACTGCAGTTGCATCAGTCTTATCAGAGATACCAGTTAGAGCTGACGTAGCGATGACAGGAGAAATTACTTTGCGAGGCGAAGTTTTAAAGATTGGAGGTTTAAAAGAAAAGTTACTTGCTGCTAAAAGAGGAGGAATTAAAACCGTCTTAATACCAGAAGGTAACGTTGGAGACTTAAGAGAGATTCCAGATAAGATAAAATCTAAATTAGAAATTCGCCCAGTTAAATGGATAGACGAAGTTTTTGAGCTAGTTCTTACTGAAAAACCTAAATCATGGGACGATAAGTCTGAAAATTCATCCAAATCTTCTACAAGAAAAAAATCTAGAAAAGATAAGCTTGAAACCCACTAAAAAAGGTGTTTTAGCCTCAAAAACCTGCTTGACAGATATATATCTACATGTCTAAATCAGCTTATTGACATTACGTCTAAAGATTTTAACTACTTTATTTAGGAGAGAAGATAGTGAATAAAGCCGAACTAATAGAATCAGTTGCTAATGCAACTGACACTTCAAAAGCAGAAGCCAGCAGAACATTAGATGCTGTGCTTGATTCAATTTCAGGAGCTTTGAGCACAGGAGACTCTGTTGCACTTGTTGGATTTGGAACTTTTAATGTAAGAGAAAGAGCAGCAAGAATGGGAAGAAATCCTGCAACTGGAGAAACTATTCAGATAGCAGCTTCCAAAGGTGTAGGCTTTAAAGCTGGTAAAAGTCTTAAAGACAGCTTATAAACTTTTTTTTAAAACGCGCTCTATACTTATAGGGCGCGTTTTTATTTTATAATTACAATATGTCAGCTCTTCAAAATATAAGAACAGGACTTTCTTCTACAGGATCATCCATAATTGTAGCTATTCTAATATTTGGACTAGTTGCAACTTTTGGTGGCTTTTTAACTGACCCTTCTGCTCCTTCTTCATCACCATTGAAGGTAAACTCAAAGGATATTTCTTTTGGTGAATTTAACCTAGAATTCAGCAGGCTTTCTTCTATGTTTTCTGACAGCGATGTATCGGAGGAGATAATTAATGAAATCACTAGAAATTCAATTATTTCTAAAGAATTACTTTTTCAAAGAGCTACAAAATTAAATATGGACCTATCAGAAGAATTTTTAAACAACTTAATAGCTAATGATTCATCATTTGTTATAAATGGAGAATTTGATACAGCTTTATTCTCAGGGTATATGGCTAGATTGGGATTCACAATAAATGATTATAGAAATTTAGTTAAATCAAAGTATCTTGCTAATAATCTAAGCGACTTTATTTCACGATCAGAATTTTCTCTAGAAACAGATGCATTGAAATTTATAAGAGCAACCAATCAGCAAAGGTCTTTGAGTTTTATAAAACTAGATCTAGAAAAGATGTCTAAAGAAGAAGCTATTCCCGAAACAGATGTTTTAAATTTCTATCAGCAAAATCAATTTAGATTTATTGACCCAAAAAAAGTTTCCTTAAACTATATAGTTTTGACGGATGAATTATTTAAAAGGGATATTCAAGTAAGCGAAGAAGAGGTTCAAGACGAAATGACCTTTTTAGAAAATGGGACTGAAAATTCTCAAACAAGAGTTAGTCACATCCAATTAAGCTTTACTAATGAGGAAGAAAAAAATGAGCAATTTTTAGTTGCATCATCAATTTTAGAGAAAACTAAAGATATTGCATTTGAAAAACTCGCGGAAGAATTCTCTGATGACTTTGGAAGTAGCATGAATGGTGGAGACCTAGGCTATACAGATGGCTCAATTCTTCCAGAAGAATTTGAATCGGAAATTATTAACTTACAAGTTAATGAAGTATCAGAAGTTATTGAGATGAATAATTCGCTTCATATACTTAAAATAACTGAAAAGAATGAACAAGTTTTTTCTAAAGAAGATGTTAAAAATCAAATTATATTAACTAAATCTTCAGAAAGATTAAATCAATCTTTAATTGAAATTGAAGATAATTATTTTGGCGAAAGCTTGGATAAATTATCCTCAGACCTTTCTTTTTCAATTAAATCAACTGAACTAATTACTGAAAATAATCTTCCGAACAACCTTAAATCTTTTAATGTCTCTAATGAAATATTCAGTCAAACTGATAAAAGTGATCAGTTTTTTGGTCCTTATGAGAATGAAAACGGTTCTTTTTTGTTATTTGAATTGAAAGAGATAAAAGAAGAGTCTTTATTATCTCAAGCAGAGGCTACCCAAGAAATTAAGGAAATCTTGCAGCTAGAGAAGGCTAGAAAATCTATTCTTGAGAAATCAGCTTCATATGAAGTTAAAGCTCAAAACAATGATCTTTCCGAGTTTAATTCTTATTCGTTAATTAAAAGAGATAGTAGTTTACTTCCTGATAATCTATTAACGGACTTATTTTCAATTGATTTAGTTAAGCCAATTTTTGTTTCCACTCAGGATAATGGTGACATATATGTAGTTAAACTAACTAAGGTAAAAAACTCTAATAATCTTGCAAAGAGAGACGAAATTAATTCAGCTAAAGAATCCTTAACAACTTTAAATAGCAGAGTCTATCTAGATACAATTTTTAAAGAATTAGAAGAAAAGGCTTATATTAATTAACCTCAGATAAGTCACCCATTGCAGTTATATTAAATCCTGCATCAACGTATAAAATTTCTCCTGTTATACCACTTGCAAGATCCGAACATAAAAACGCGGCAGCATTTCCAACTTCTTCTGTAGTAATATTTCTTTTAAGCGGCGCTCTAGATGCATTATATGAAAGCATTTTTTTAAAACTCTTTACTCCTGAGGCCGCTAGAGTTTTTACGGGGCCAGCAGAAATTGCATTTACCCTAATTTGATCAACACCCATGCTATTGGCTAAGTACCTTGTAGATGACTCCAATGCAGCTTTTGCTATTCCCATGACGTTATAGTTAGGAAGTGTTCTCTGCGATCCAAGATAAGACAAGGTAAGAAGAGCAGCATTTCTGTTTAGCATTAGTTTTTTTGCTCTTTGTGCCAGAGCTGTAAAACTATAAACGCTGATATCATGAGCTATTTTAAAGCCTTCTCTTGTTGCTACATCAACAAAATTACCATCTAATTCATTTGCTGGAGCAAAACCGACAGCATGAACAATCCCATCTAAACATCCCCATTTATTTTCAATATCACTAATCAGAAGGTCTATGGAATTATCGTTACTAACATCGCATTCAAAATAATTTTTACATCCCAATGGATCGCCCACCTGCATTACTTTTTTTAAGAGCCGTTCATTTTGGTAAGACAAATAAAGTTCTGCCCCTTGATCCGACATAGCTTTGGCTATCCCTGAAGCAATGGAAAATTTATTTGCTACTCCAACTATGAGAAATTTTTTTCCTTTAAGAAAAGTCATTCCTTAATTTTATCATTTCAAATGAAAAAAATATTTTTTATCGTTATTTAAATCAAATATAATCATGTTCTTTCATGAGATTTTCAGTATTAATCATTTTTCTATTTTCATCGTATGGATATCTTGATGATATTGTTTTAGAAGATGTATATGTCACCGGTAGTTTGTTAAAAAGTTCCTCAGTAAAAATAGCAAACCCTATATATTCTTTTGACCAGAACGATTTAAAAAAAAGAGGCACGCTTCAGCTAGAAAACTTTTTAAGTCACTTACCGCAAATTAATCCCAGCAATTCTTCTTTTCATTCAAATAAAGCTTCAGGAACAGCATCAGTAAGTTTAAGAGGTTTAGGAGGTAGTAGAACTTTAATCTTGATGAATGGGAAAAGACTTTCTCCTGG
>Ga0181379_1001521_pt1 | contig 10929 bp, 15 predicted proteins | sample 2SPOviralmetaG_FD_130115 | JGI IMG/M metagenome (GOLD analysis project Ga0181379, IMG submission 130115) | Marine viral communities from the oligotrophic San Pedro Time Series (SPOT) site, San Pedro Channel, CA, USA - 2 SPOT_SRF_2009-07-10 | ecosystem: Environmental > Aquatic > Marine > Strait... | reverse complement strand
GTAGTAGGAGATTCATTTATGAGAAAATTAGAAGCAAGAGACCCGGAAGCAATGAATAGATGGGCTACTGTTTTAAAATCAAGAATGGAAACAGGTGAACCCTATATAATGTATAAGGATAATGTTAATAAAGATAACCCAATAGCTTACAGATTAAACAATTTAGATGTAAGCATGACAAATATCTGTTCCGAAATTACACTATTTACAGATGAAGAGCATAGTTTTATTTGTTGTTTATCTTCTATGAACTTAGCAAAATATGATGAATGGAAAGATACAGATTCTGTTCAATTGGCTACTTGGTTCTTAGATGGTGTAATGCAAGAATTTATTGATAAATCTAATGGCAAAGAAAGTTTAAAAAGAACACATTCTCATGCTCGTAAAGGACGTGCTTTAGGTTTAGGTGTGATGGGTTGGCATTCATTCCTTCAACAAAAAGGTTTACCATTTAATTCAATTGCTTCTACAGCACATACTCATAACATTTTTAATGATATTAGGGGTAAAGCAGAAAAAGCATCTATGGATTTAGCTCAAGAATATGGAGAACCTTTATGGTGTAGAGGAACAGGTATGAGAAATACTCATTTATTAGCAGTTGCCCCAACAGTATCTAATTCAGTTATTTGTGGTGGTATTAGTGCTGGCATTGAACCTTTACCTGCTAACATTTATACCTTTAATGGTGCTAAAGGTACTTTTATTAGAAAAAATAAAGTACTACAGTCCATTTTAATTAGAAAAGGTGAAGATAAGGATAAATGGTGGGATCAAATGTTAGAACAAGATGGTTCAGCTCAAGGTTTACCAGATAATATTTTATCTCCTGAAGAAAAAGAATTATTTTTAACCTTCCCTGAAATAAACCAATTAGAATTAGTTAGACAAGCAGCTATTAGACAAAGATATATTGATCAAACACAATCTTTAAATTTATCTTTTGATGTAAATGATTCTCCAAAATGGATTAATCAAGTACATTTAGAAGGATGGAAGTTAGGTATTAAAACTTTTTATTATTTAAGAACGGATAGTGTAATTAAAGGTGATTTAGGATCTAGAATGGCAGATTGTGTAAGTTGTGATGGATAAACAATATGAAAACCAGAATACTTTGTTTTTTTATTTTAATTAGTGGATTTATAAATGCACAGACTACAGTAAACATAAAGTCACTTAAGACTCATTATGGTGGTAATCAATCAGGTCAGTATTATACAGGTAATGCTAATTCGCACTCAGAATTTGATAACATGGTTAATCTTGCCGATGGCGGTACTACACTCTATACATGGGGACCTATAGATATAACAAGTTATCAAGGCCCAAGAGGTGGTAATCATACTCCTTATCAATTATGGAATCCACCGAGATGGGGTACTCAAAGATATGCAATTATCTATTCCGGTTGGTTTAAACCCAATAAATCAGGTACATACGGGTTCAGAACATTCACCGATGACTCACATGAGTTTATGATTAAAGGTATTGGTAAGACTAATGATATAGTTACTAAACATTATGGTTGGAATACATGGGCTTATGGTACGGCAACCCTAGATAAAAATACATGGTATGAGTTTGAATATAGAATTCAAAATTTTGGTGGTATAGGTGCTGCAAATTTCCAATATAAAATACCAAATAGTAATACATACAATCAACTCAGTCCCGGTCATCCCTTTGCAGAATGGTCTACTACTGAACCTATTGACCCCATAACTCATACTGGATATGTTTATGGAGCAGAAGAAGAAGCCTTATCTGGAGTTACAATACAGTTAAAAACTCAAAATAAAAATCAAGTTGGTTTCTCATATACAACACAAGCTACTACAACCACAAATTCAAATGGTTATTACTCCTTTAACACTACTTTAGATTATAATAGCTATGACTATACTATTAATGTAGTACAACCGGCATTATCAATACCTACTCTAAATGATATTAGTTACTTTACTAGTAAATTAATTAGTGGGGTTTATAATTCTAAAGATTATTGGAGAATGGATGTTAATAATGACGGGAAATTTAGTGTTGCAGATCTATATTCTATGTTAGCTTATATGAATGGTATATTTACACAATATGCTAATACTACTCCTTCTACAAAAGTTTTTCATTACCAACAAACTCCATTTTACTGGGATCCTTTAGATACAGATACTGATGACAAATCTGAAAGTTTTGGATATGGAAGTTATAGTCTATTTGATCGAAGTAACGGAGATTCTACTATATTCTATTTAATAAGGGCGGGACATAGAAATTAGTTTACATATTTATAAACACAATATTAACTAAGTGTTTATTAAATAAAACGAACTAATGAAAAAATCAATTTTAATGTTAGCAGCTTTGTTGCTAACTAATTTTTTAGGGGCACAGACAACATCTCCGGATGCAACAAAACCCTACGTAATTCTTGATTCAAGTTATACTTTAGAATCAACAAACTCTTCAAACAATACCATAGTTGACATTTACTATGATAATACATCAGGTAATGCAGTAAAAGGTATTCAATTCTCTTTCAATTATGATAAAGATGTTTTTGATACACCAACTGTAACTTATAATAATACTTCAGGGCCTGTAGGGTATATGTCTACAGATGTAGATGCAACAAATGGTATTATTAAAGTAGTATGGGTTTATGATGGATCCTCAACAACATTTAATCTTACTACAGGTAATATGTTTGATGTTGACTTACCATTTAAATCTAGTTATACTAATGGTACAGTTGATGGGATTGACTTCACAAACAATTTAACTGCTTATTACGCACAAACTGATGGTACTGATGCTATCTTAGGTACTTCTGATAATGGGGGTAACTTTATAGAACCAGCATTTGATTATGTAGCAACCATCTTAAATAATGCAACAAACCCTGCTGAATCTATTCCTGTAATCCTTCAGAAATCTGCAGACGGTAATACTTGGATAGATGTAGCCACAGACACAACAGCAGCTGATGGAACAGCAACATTCTCAGAAAACTTAGACCAAGGTTACTGGCAAATTAGATTAAAAATTGCAAGTGGTTTAGATGCAAGTACAGCATTATCTACAGCAGATGCAAATATGATTGCTCAAATCGCAGCAGGAGTACAAACAACATCAGGTACCCAATTTTATACTGGTAACCCAAATCAAACAAATGGAATTACAGTATCAGATTCTTATCTAGTATTTGCTAGATTAGCTCAAGGTTTAAGTGCTTATACCAATAACCCAGATGTACTATTCTTTACTGAAGCTCAATATAACACTATTAATGCTGCTACTTCAGATCAGTCGGGTACAATTTCTGGACAAGAAGAATTCTTATCACCACAAATAAATGGAACTACAACTGGTAATTTCTACTTATTAGTATTAGGTGATGCAAATGGTACAGGATTAAATTAATAAATGAAACCGTTATTAATATTTTTACTAACAATAACAACAGTAGCCCACTCTCAGGTCGTATTTAACGTACCTGAGATTGAGGTTCCTGTTAGTGATTATATTAATTTACCTGTAGAAATTGAAACCTCAGGAGAAACAGTTGGAAGTTTAGAATTTGCTTTAAATTTTGATTCACAGTATTTAGAATTTGAAAATATTACTGTAACAGCTAAAGCACAAGAATGGTTAACATATACACAGGATTGGGAAGGTGAAAAAGTAAGATGGGGAGGTTATGATGCCTCTTTTGGTAATTTTACTATAAGTAACACCACAGAACTATTTACAGTAAGATTTAAAGTTATTGATCAAAACTGGACAGAAATACCTATTACAATTGGAAGGAAAACAGCCGGTACTGATCTAGGATGGGATATTAATGTTGATAATACAGATGGTTATGTCAATAAAAGAATGTACGCATTTGATACAAGACCTTCAGATGGAATTTATGGTATAGTATACCCAGTTCCTACAATCGGACCCTTAACATTTGATTTAACTGTACCTGATAATGGGATGTATTTAATCAAGATAGTAACTTATACGGGTAAAATAATGAAAGAAACTACAAAAAAGTTCTTTAGTGGTTATGTTTCATTTCAAATAGACCTATCAAACTTACCAGCTAGTATTTACTTATTACAAGTAACTAATGGAAAATTTGTTAAAACTTTTAAAATAATTAAGAAATGAGTAAAAATAAAGGATTTTTTTCGGAAATTAAAAACCAAATAGTAACTGGAATTGGGTTAGTAATTACTGCTGCCTTCGGCCTATTAATTGCTAATATGCAATCAATATTTGAACCTAAAGAAGAATTACCACCACCCCCAATGATGGAACAAACAATTAACATCCCAGAAGGAGTTAAAGATACTTTGGTAATAACTAAGACTATAGTAGTACCTCCATCAAAACCTAAAAAAGAAGAAGAAGAAATATCATGGTAAGACTATTTTTAATTATATCATTACTATTAAGTTTTAATGTCAATGCTCAATTAGGTAAAACAGAAACAGAAAACTATAAAGGCAAATTTGAACAAGATGCTGATATAGATGAAGTATCTGATTATATGTTAGACTACCAGTTACCAATCCAAGTTTTGAACATTGGTTTTACACCAGAACTATATGAATTTTATCCTGAATTAAGAGAAAATAGGGTAGGATTAGGTGTTAGTAATATTACATTATCTTATTTAGAATGGACTGATAGATTTTTATTTACAGAAGATAAAGAAGATATTAAACAAAGAATGGTTAAACAACATAAAGCAGCTGCAAAGGGTATATCATCAAATGATATTAAAGTTGTAGGTAATGTTGTACTAGCAGAATATTTTGTATATGTAGAAATCTATGATTACTCAGTATCAGAAGAAGAAGAAGTTACAGTTAATGGAGTTAAAACTGTATTAAAAACAATTATTGGTATGCAAGTTAGATTTGTTAATGCTGAAACTGGAACCATTTTTACAGGAAGTGGTAGTGGTGAAGCAGTTACAATTAAACGATCTCAAATTGGAGAAAACAACGAAGTTAAGTTTAATAAATCTACTATTGGAATTGCCACTAAAAAAGCTTTAGAATCCGGAACTGCTCGTATCGTAAAAAGAATGATAAAGCGTGGAATATTTAAAGAATAAAATACTAATACTATTATTTTTCTTACCATTGGTTAGTTACGGCCAATGGTCTTATACATTTACCGATCCTTGTACCTTAAATCAACAAACAATTCAAATAGCTGGTAATAACTCTGTTGCCTTAAATTATTTTGGGAATGTGCAAACATTTTCTGAAGATGATTTTTCAAATGGGGTTTTTGATTCTTGGTTAGATTTAGTAACCCAAGCTAATACTTCAAACCCTTGTGAGAGTGTAACTCAAGTAATAATGAATACTACCAATTCAGTAGTAGTTCAAAATACTTTAACCGTTGTTACTAACATAATGTCCATATTAGGTGGGGATATGCTCCCTCAGGCAGTTTCATCATCCGCCGTTCCAGTAGCAGAAGCAATAGATAATTCTGCTGGTGAAGAGGAAGAGGAAGATGAGGGGGATGGAGATGAAGAAGCTGAAGGCGCTATTGCTACTTCATTAGCTAACTCTCTTTCAAATGCTATAGATGGGGGAAGCGCAGAAGCTAATAAAAATGCAGGTTCATTAATAGCATCAGGTGATATTGTGGTTATTGATAATAGAGATAACTCAAATGGACGTCAAGTAAAAGTAGTAGGTTCTATCACACATGCCAACACAGAACAAACTAGAATTAAAGGGGCTTTATTTACATATACTTCTGTTACTAACGATTTTAGTTTAACTTTCTATAAATCCTGGATTAACCCAAACAAAACATTTAATCTAGTAGGTGCAAATACTACTATGACAGATTGGAAAGCAAATCACCTAAATACCACCACTGTTTTAGAATCATTTAAATTCTATAAAAATAAATTTACAGGAATGGCAGGTCTTAATTTTACTGTGGGTAAATTAGGTGAAAGAGATTTACAAAACATTTCAGCAGTTGCTGGGGTACATAGAAATTTTAAAGTTAGTGAAAAAATATCTACATCAACCCTATTATTGGGTGTATATTCCCCTTTTACTCAATACTATGAAGGTAAATGGTGGGACCCAGGTATGTTAATAGTACCTTTTAGTTCATGGGATATAAAAATTACAAAAACATTTAAATATAATATTAGTTTTACAGGAGTTTGGCAATCAGGAGGGAGTGCCTTAAATTTCCAAGTATTAACTGGTGGTAAAATAAGATTTTAATATGAAAAAAATAATTATATTATTAATGTGCTTACCTGTATTTGCCTTATCACAAGAATGCTATACAGTAATTAAAGTAAGTACACAAGTAGAAATGAAAGAAATTGGGCAAAAAAGAATAATATTCGGTATCAAACAGATGGTAGAAGATATTATTTCAGATAAACATAATTTATGTTTGAAAGGAATACCAGTTGAAGTACAAATAGTTTCAATAGAAGCACCAACAACCGGAATAGAATTAGGACCTTGGACTAAAATTAGCAAAAAAACCATCATAAAGATGTTAATTTTTATAGGAGATAAAAAAATAGAAGTAGAAGGTAAAGCTAAATCCACCGTAGAATCCACATTTATTGACATAAACAATAATATGTTACCTTTCTCTAAAACTACTTTTGCATCTGCCGTAAAAAAATCAATTGAACGAATTAGATTTTAATATTTATTATAAATCAAAGTTCCTAAAACTAGTTATCTTATGTTAAACATGTTAAAAAAAAATTGGATGGCCTTTAAAAATTTATTTGACGATGATAATAATATCAATGAAAAGTCAGTAGTTGGATTTTTAGCTTTTGCCGTAATGGTAGTTTTTGCAGTTGCAGACCTACTTACAGGATACTTTGGTAAAGATTTAGTAATTAATGAATTTATATATGATTCATTTACTTACATAGTATTGGGAGCATTTGGTATAGCAGAAGCTGGTAAAATATTTGGTAAAAAAGAATAAACTATGAAAAAATTACTATTAATAATTACAATTTTATTTGTAATCCCAGTATCTGGGCAAGAAAAACAAAAAAATAATTTCCTAAAGTCTGTTTATAAAGACTTTCTTAAGTATGGAACCATATATGGAGCAGGAGATATCAATAATTCTGTAGAAGCTATTGAACCTACATACTTTTTAAGAACAAACCCAGATGGTAGCATATATTCTATTCCTGATGTTGTAGATAATACAGAGGTATTCCCATTTGACTATAGATATGGATTTGGAATTAGAAAATTAGCAAGATTTGATTACGAAAGAAAACCAAGAAATTACTACGATGGTACAGAAGAACAATTAGTTTTTTCTGCCCCTACATCAGCAGTCCAAGGATTGGAGTATTTATTTCATTATGAAAAAGAAAGATGGAGAGGAGAAGATTTTACTAATTATCATTACTTTGTAAAACATACAGGTAAATATCACATATTTAAAATACAATCAAGAGAAGTAGGTAAAATCAACCTAAAATTCCAATCAGCTGAACTTAGAGCAAGATTACCAATAGGTAAAAAGTTTTCTGTATCAGCAGGAGTAATAGCAAGAGGACATGAAAGAGCTTACGGGTATAATCCAATTGAAATATGGTTAAACGAAACATCAGTAGATGAATTTGGAAATGAATTCCCAACCAACCAATGGTACCAACTAGGATATGAAAACGGATATCAAGATGTCTTTTACACACAAACAAGTACAGATCCAAATACAGGACAAGAAATAACTACACAAGATTGGTATTGGTTAGATGAAGATGGAAATCAAGTTGCATCATCAGATTTAGACTTTAGAGAAAGAATATTTCCAATGTTAATGAATGAATTTAATGGCCTTGCTTGGGATCAATTAGACCCATGGATTGAGATAGCTCCAATTGTAGGGTTTGATTTTTACCACTATAAAAGAGATTTCTGGTTACATGCATATGCAAATTATATCCTTCCAGCACACAAATATATTGCGGGTGAAGAAGAATTTTCATACTTAAATAGAAACAATTGGGGTAAAGGAGGATTAAGACAAGATTCAGAATTAGAACAATGGGCTGATTATTCATTTGGGGCATCATTAGGTACCAAAGTAGGAAAGAACTTAGGTATATTTGTTCAAGGTGAATATTCAAAAATGTGGGACAGTAAATTATACCAAACAACATTTGGTATTAACTACTCTTTTAAATAATAGAAAATGGCAAAAAATATTGGGGAAGATACTAAAATTACCTTAGACTTAAAAACAATAGGTCTTATAGTTGTTGGTCTTTCTTCACTTATAGGAATGTGGTTTGCATTGCAAGCTGATATACAGGAAGCAAAAGAATTACCTGAACCTGAAATCCAAAGAATCGAATTTCAAATGAAAGATGAGGCAATTAGAGATGCTATAATTAATACACAAGGTGATGTTGAAGAAATAAAGGAGCAATTAAAGAAGATTGATGAGCGCCTTTATGAACTCCAAACTAGATAAAATTACTATGAAAAAGTTATTACTATTAGTATTATTATTTGTAAGCACTTTTAGCTTTTCACAAACAGTTATTACAGATGATAATTTTGAACAAATTATTGAAGGTAGATCTGCATTTGAAGATGAAGGTGTTTCTATAATAGTTATAGAATTTTGGGCTTCATTTAACGATGAAAATTCATTTGAAGGGTGGGATAAACTTGAAGGAGTTAAATATTACAAATGTGATATAGCTAAATCTCCTAAAGCTAAAAAAAATCATAAAGTTAGAACAATCCCCCATATTATTATATTTAAAGATGGATATGATGAACATCATTTTAAAGCAGGATTAGATTTTTCTATCTCTAAATCAATTGAAGAAATCCAAGAAGTTATTAATGAACTAAAACAAGAAAGTAAATTTTAATTATGAAAAAACTGTTATTATCATTATTACTAGTGCCTACCCTATCATTTGGTCAATTACAAATTGGTAATTGGAATGTTGAAGAAGACAAAATGCTTCATTATATTGGGGGGGTTGCTATTACTAGTATCGCCCATGATTTAATATTTGAAGAAACACAAGATAAAGATAAAGCTGTTATATATTCCATGGCTACTACCTTAGCTTTATCTGCTTTTAAAGAAATATTTATAGATAGCAAAGGTGATGGAGATGATATAGCTGCAGGAATGTATGGGGCTTTAACAGTAGGTGTTGTTATTTCTATAGATGATATTTTCAAAAAGAAAAAAAGGAAAAAACTAACCCGAAGAAATTCAAAATACTAAATTTATGCCTAATCCCATAGTTTGTATAGAAGCAATTAATGATGTAAAAACATCAGTACAAGGAAATGATCCAAGAACTTGGATGAAGGCATGTGCCATAGAAACTTTACTAAAAGGTAAAAGTGGCAAGCATTTTAAAAATTGCCTGATAGGTAAAATGGAATCTACCAAAGAACACATCGAAGACCCAGCAGGATATGCTGAGGAATTATATAATAAAATAAAAAATAAATGTAGTTAATTATGAGTTGTTATACAAGGGAACAAATAAAATGTGCTGTAGAATCAAAAGGATATAAATGGTTCGAGAATGGTAATTACAATTTAAACATTGTAGGAGTAAGAAACTCAGAAACCCACGGTAAAGTTACAAATAAATTCGATGACTGCATTACAGTATCTTATAATATAGATGGAGAAGAAAAATTCCATTGTTTTGCATCAACTACAGACCCAGGAAAGTATTGGGAAGAAAATATTATGAGAAAAGATGGGGTTGCTATTTTAGTTCCTGGGCAATATAGGAGTTCTCATAAAATAAGAAAACATCAAGGTAAATATGAGGCTTTATGTCAACAAAAAGATGTTAAAGTATACAGAGATAATAATAAAGATGGAGTATATGATATGTTAGCCGAAAGTATACAAGAAGGTATATTTGGTATTAACATACATAAAGCAGGCTCCAGAGTAAATGGGTCAACTCAAATAGATAAATGGTCCGCGGGTTGTCAGGTATTTTCCAAAGAATCAGATTTTAATCAACTAATGGATTTAGCATATAAAGCTAAAGATTTGTATGGTAATTCATTTACATACACCTTAATTGAATCAAAAGACGTAGTTTAAAATGAAATCAACAACAACCCTATATATAGCAATAACAAGTATGTCATTAGGATTTATATGTTCCTACTTTATGGAACTTACAATGCAGAACGCAGAACAATATTTAGCAGTATCTACTTTAGTATTTGCTGATGGTTTCTTTGGCATATTAGCTGGAATTAAACGAGAAGGGTTTAAAACCTATAAAGCTATAAAAATCCTAAGAACCTTAATTTTTTGGGTTATTATGCTAACTTTAATATTAGTTATCGAAAAAAGCATTCCAGGAGCGGGGTGGTTAAGTGAAACAATGCTTATGCCTCTAGTAATTTTTCAACTAATAAGTACTATAAAAAACGCATCAATGGCCGGATTTATTAAAGGCAATGTTTTAAATCAAATATTAGACAACATCGATAAGCATAAAGGCCTTAGAAAATAGGTTGTCTTAATTCAATTTTTTTACTATATTTATAATCATGTATAAATACAACGCAAAATTAGATAGGGTTGTTGACGGAGATACTGTCGATGCCTTAGTAGACTTAGGGTTTGATACCTGGAAAAAGGTAAGAGTTAGAATGATGGGTATGAATGCCCCTGAATCTCGTACACGAGATTTAGAAGAGAAAAAATTAGGACTAGCAGCTAAGGCAAGATTAGTTGAATTACTAAAAGATGGTAATTTTATTTTACAATCCCATGGGGTTGGAAAGTATGGTAGATGCTTAGGTACTATATTTGTAGAAGATGTAGATGTAAATAAAACTTTAATTAATGAAGGACACGCAACAGAATACTTTGGGGGTG
>Ga0181379_1001518_pt1 | contig 10934 bp, 13 predicted proteins | sample 2SPOviralmetaG_FD_130115 | JGI IMG/M metagenome (GOLD analysis project Ga0181379, IMG submission 130115) | Marine viral communities from the oligotrophic San Pedro Time Series (SPOT) site, San Pedro Channel, CA, USA - 2 SPOT_SRF_2009-07-10 | ecosystem: Environmental > Aquatic > Marine > Strait... | reverse complement strand
ATACATAACTTTAACCCAGAGAAATCCCAGAATCCCTTTGCGTATTTCACTCAGATTATTCATTACGCTTTTCTGCGTCGTATTCAGCGAGAGAAAAGACAGTTAGAAATCAAGAACAAGATCATCGAACGGTCTGGTTACAGTGAGGTGTTTGACGACAACAACACCCTTGACGGATCGAACTACAGCGACTATAATAGTATCAAAGACGCAGTGCATTCCAAGCTTCGTAATTGATGAAAGTTGCAATCATTACCGATCAACACTTTGGTGCTCGTAAAAACTCTAAGTTATTTCATGATTACTTTTTAAAGTTCTACGATGAAGTATTCTTTCCTACCTTAGAGAAAGAAGGTATCACTACGATTGTTGATATGGGTGATACCTTCGACAATAGAACTGGTATTAATTTTGCTGCTCTTGCATGGGCAAAGGATAACTATTACGATAGACTCCAAAAGATGGGAGTTAAAGTTCATACTATCGTTGGTAATCACACAGCATATTATAAAAATACTAACACAATTAATGCAGTTGATCTTCTTCTGCGTGAGTATGATAATGTCGAAGTTTATTCTGCACCAGAAGAAGTAAAGTTAGACAAACTTAAAGTTCTTTTTATACCTTGGATCAATCAAGAAAATGAAGCAGATACTTTTAAAATTATTGAAAAGACAACTTGCAAGTGCGCGATGGGGCACCTTGAGCTCCAAGGATTTAGAGTTAATCGACAGATCGTCATGGAGCATGGTATGGAGTGCTCATTATTTGAGAAGTTCAGTCATGTCTTCTCCGGACACTATCACACTAGATCGACTGATGGTAAAATCTCGTACCTAGGAAATCCATATGAGATGTTTTGGAGTGATGTGAATGATGCTCGTGGATTTCATATTTTTGACACAGAGACTTTAGAAAGGAAACCAGTCAATAATCCACACAGAATGTTTTACAATATTTACTATGAGGATACGCCACATCAAACGTTTGATACTAGAGAATACGAAAACAAAATTGTAAAGGTAATTGTTCGTAAGAAAACTGATACTAAGAATTTCGAAAAGTTTATAGACAAACTTTATTCATCAGGTATTGCTGAATTAAAAGTTGTTGAAAACTTTGACTTTAGTGGATGGTATGATAAGGAAATTGACCTGGTTGAATCTGAGGATACGATGTCAATACTGAATAGATATATTGAAGAGGCAGAGGTTCCTCTTGATAAATCTTTGATTCAAAAAATTATGAATGAAGTTTATCAGGAAGCATGTGAGCTGGTGTAATGTATATCTTAACGATCTACGGTAAAGAAACAGAAGGAGCATATTCTGTAAAAGATGATGAGGGAGAACAAATATTATATTTGTTTGAAGAAGAAGACGATGCGACAAGATATGCTATGATGCTTGAAGATGATGGTAGTCCAGACATGCACATCATCGAAGTAGAAGATGAGATAATGATCAAAACTTGTGAGATGCATGACTATAATTATGCAGTGATCACAAAAAACGACCTTGTAATTCCTCCAGACGCTAGTCATGATTTTGTTTGAAAAGATTCGTTGGAAAAACTTTCTATCAACGGGCAATCAATTTACTGAATTTTCACTTAATGAAAACTCTACTAATTTAATCATTGGAACAAATGGTGCTGGTAAATCAACAGTGCTTGATGCTTTAACATTTTCATTGTTTGGAAAACCTTTCCGTAAGATAAACAAACCTCAACTCATCAACTCTGTGAATGAGAAGGATTGTAAGGTAGAGGTTGAATTTACAATTGGTGATACGAATTGGAAAGTGGTTCGTGGAATTAAACCTGCTCTGTTTGAGATCTATAGGAACGGTTCTGTAATGGACCAGTTTGCTGCTGCTTTGGATCAACAAAAATGGTTAGAACAGAGTGTCTTAAAGATGAACTACAAGTCATTTACCCAGATTGTAATTTTGGGTAGTAGCACCTTTGTTCCTTTCATGCAACTTCCTGCAAACAGTAGGAGAGAAGTAATTGAAGATTTGTTAGACATCAAAATCTTTTCTTCTATGAATGGTATTCTTAAGGATAAAATTCGTATAGTAAAAGAAGATATTAAAGTTCTTTGTTTGAAGAAAGAGTCTTTAACCGACAAAGTTCAAATGCAGGAAAACTTTATTGAGGAGTTAGAGAATCAAGCAGCACAAAATATTGAAAGTAAAAAGAAGAAAGTAACTGAACTTCTTACTGAAACAGATTTGTATATGAAGCAAAATGCTATAACAGAAGAAAATATTTTTAGTCATACCAAAGATCAAGGGTATGTCACGGGCGCTACAGATAAACTTCGTAAACTCGGTAACTTAAAAGGAAAGATTTCACAAAAAGTATCTACCATTACTAAAGATCATAAGTTTTTCACTGAAAATACAGTTTGCCCTACCTGCAACCAAGAGATTGAAGAGACTCTTAGAATAAATAGAATTAATGACGCTCAAACTAAAGCAAAAGAGTTGCAGTCTGGTTATAAAGAACTGGAGGAGGCAATTAAAGGAGAAGAAGAGCGAGAGCGTCAATTCACTATTCTATCAAAGGAGATCTCTAAACTCAATAATGATATTTCTCAAAACAATGCTAGGATTTCTGGATGTCAAAGACAAATCAGAGATCTGGAATCGGAAGTTCAAAACCTTGCCGATCAACTTGCAAACAGAAATACTGAACATGAAAAGTTAGAGACCTTCAAGGATAATCTAAAAACTACATACGACGAGTTATCTTCAAAGAAGGATACGATTAGCTATTACGATTTTTCGTATAGTCTACTCAAAGACGGTGGAGTAAAATCCAAAATCATTAAGAAGTATCTTCCTCTAATTAATCAACAGGTGAACCGTTATCTACAGATGATGGACTTCTATATTAACTTCACACTTGATGAGGAGTTTAACGAAACCGTTCAGTCTCCAATTCACGAAGATTTTTCTTATGCTTCTTTCAGCGAGGGGGAGAAGATGAGAATCGATCTATCACTCTTGTTTACCTGGAGAGAGGTAGCAAGGATGAAAAACTCTGTCAATACTAATCTATTGATTATGGATGAAGTGTTTGATAGTTCTCTTGATGGGTTTGGAACAGAAGAGTTCCTTAAGATTATTAAATACGTTGTGAAAGATGCAAACATCTTTATTATCTCCCATAAGACTGGTCTGGAAGATCGATTTGATAATGTGATGAGATTTGAAAAAGTTAAAGGATTTAGTAGGATGGTATCATGAAAGTTTTAGTTACAGGTCATAATGGTTTTATTGGTCGTAATGTTTTTCAAGATTGGCAACAGACTTTAGGTTTTGTAAATGTTGATGGCATTGACTATCCTGATGATATTGGAGACTTTTCTGGTGGTAATTATGATCTCATCATTCACCTTGCAGCGTATGCTGATATTAGAGAGAGTCTAAAAGAACCAAAACTTTATTATGAGAACAACGTAGTCAAAGCAAAGAAGTTGTTTGAGTGGTGTAGAAAGACAAACACAAGACTTTTGTATGCCTCTTCAAGCGCAGTAGAAGAAGATTACTGGGAGAATCCATATGCTATGACTAAATGGATTAATGAAGTTATGGCTCCTCCAAATTCAGTTGGTATGAGGTTTACGACAGTTTATGGTCCTAACAGTCGTCCTAATATGATGTATAGAATGCTTGAGGATAAGACTGCAAAATATGTCACGAATCATAAACGTGATTGGATTCATGTTAAAGATGTATGTCGTGCTATTCATTACCTGGCATCATCTAGTATCACTGGTCCTGTGACAATTGGAACAGGTAAGTCGGTGTCTGTTAAGAAACTTGCTGAAGTAATGAATATGGGTCACCTGCCTCTTGTAGAGGATACTCCTGGTGAAAGAATGGACAATCAAGCAGATATCTCAAGACTTAAGAGTATTGGATGGTTTCCTACTGTAGATATTTTTGATACTGTTTAATGCCAGTCTATCGTCATACTATTAGAAACTTTCCTGATCCTGAAAAAAAGTTTCTGTTTATTCATATACCAAGAACTGCAGGAAGATTTTTTACTGAAAATATTAAACTTAATAATTTTGAATTAGAAAGTCAATTTATTTGGAAAAGTGTTGATGGTATTGAACCCGCACACTTTCATAAAGAGTTGTATGAAAAGCACTTTGATGTCTCTGATATTCCTCACATTACAGTCGTAAGAAATCCCATCGATAGATTTATATCAACCTCTATTTTTCTCACAAGAATGTATGGCGATGATATTCAAGAAGTTATGGAAGACCCTATGATGTTTGGTATGATGCTTGAGAACTTTCCACTTACTGAAGGTGCGAATTGGTTTAGACCACAGATGGATTTTATTTCATCTAAAACAAACATCTGGAAACTAGAGTGGGGATTTGATGATGACTTTAAAAAATGGATGAGTGAGACACTTGATATAGAATTTGTAATGAAAGATGTGCCATATAAAAAACTGTCTACCAATGAAACCAAAAAATTAGTAAAGACTGATAGACTAATTAACAATATTAAACAACTTTATGTAAAAGACTTTAAAGTTTTATATCCAGAGGGTTAATCTAACAAAAACTTCATTAAGTTAGCATACGAACACTAAATAGTAACAGAATTGGAGAAATGAATGTATTAAACTCCCTATATTATTATTTTCATGAGGAGGAGATCATGCACAATCTAGTATCATTTAATCAATTAGCAGACTGGACTAGAAGTCTTAAAAAACTTAGTCATACTCTAGAAACTACAATAGAGGAGAGCGATCAAATCAACGATTACTACGAATGTTTAATCGACTGTAGCGACAATCAGGCAACATGTAAACGAATTTGCAGAACAATTCTAACCTGACCGAGACCAACCAATTGGAGAACTGTCACCTAATACCCCCGCCATAAGGTGGGGGTTTGGTATTATAGGGATATCGATAGAAAACGCATGACTGTTAAGCACGAAATCAAATCTCAACTCGCTAAACTTCTTGCCACCGAAGATTTGATTGTGGAGCACAAGCAATGTGAAACTGCCTGCTTTAACGTCCACACCCGTGTCTTAACTCTTCCCATGTGGGACAAGGCAAGCAACACCGTATACGACCTTCTGGTGGGACATGAGGTTGGTCATGCACTCTTTACACCCGATGAAAACTGGTTAGAGAAAGTAGTAATTCCTCCTCAGTTTGTGAATGTGGTGGAGGATGCTAGAATTGAAAAGATGATGAAGCGTAAATATGCTGGATTAGGAAAAACTTTTTACCATGGCTATAAGGAATTACAAGAAGAGGACTTTTTCTCTATATCTGACAGCAATGTTGCTGATCTCAATCTTGCTGATCGTGCAAATCTATACTTTAAGATTGGTAATTTTATAGATTGCTGCTTCAAAACACCTGAAGAAAAAATAATCATTCAAAAGATTTCTGAGACAGAAACGTTTGATGATGTATTGGGAGTTGCTGAAGAATTGTATCTGTACTGTAAGAAGGAACATGATGAGGACGCAAAGAAACCTGATAATAAAACAGATAATCAGCAACCTACATCAGAGATGATTGATGAGGATGCAAAAGAGAAAGTCAGAGATGAATCTGATGATAAAGTAGATGAGTCTCAAGAACCCATCTCCTCTGATCAAGATTTTCAGTCTAACAAAAAAGATGACCTTAATGTCGAAACTGCTGATTCTCTCAGCGACAACATTAAAGATCTTATCAATCAATACTCAAGTGATACTGTTTATCTTGAAGTTCCAAAGGTCAATCTTGACACCATAATTGCCAGTAACGCTGATGTTCATGATTACATCAATTGGTGGTGGTCTCGTTATGATCAGTTTGAAACTCCTGTCTTTGAAAATCCAGATCAGGAGTTTGTTAAATTTAAACGTAATGCACAGAAAGAAGTCAATTACTTAGTGAAAGAGTTTGAATGTCGCAAGGCAGCAGACTCATATGCCCGCGCATCAACTGCTCGCACTGGTATCCTTGATACGTCTAATCTTCATACTTACAAATACAATGAAGATCTGTTCAAGAAAGTTACTGTTCTTCCTGATGGCAAGAACCATGGTCTAGTATTTGTTCTTGACTGGTCTGGATCTATGTCTAATGTCATGACTGATACCTGTAAGCAATTGTTTAATCTTGTTTGGTTCTGTAAAAAGGTCAACATTCCTTTTGAAGTCTATGCATTCACTAATGAGTGGAATCGTAAGCATATTGGCAAAAATGGAGAAGATATTGCAGCGAATCTTATTCCTCATTTTGAAAAGAAAGAAGGTTTATTTGTTGTTGAAAATGACTTTAATCTTATGAATATTCTTTCCAGTAAAGTATCTGGCAAAGAAATGGAAAGGCAAATGGTTAGTATTTGGCGACTCGCTTATTCTTTTGGACGTTCATATTCAACTTCTTATGCTTGGCCTGATCGTCTTAGTCTTTCAGGAACTCCTTTAAATGAATCTCTTATTTGTCTTCATCAAATTCTTCCAAAATTTCAGCGTGATAATAAACTGCAAAAAATTCAGTGTATTGTCTTGACTGATGGTGAGGCAAATGCTCTCGCACAATATAAAGAAATCAAACGTTATTGGGAGAATGATCCTGATCCTTTTCTTGGGCATAAGCGTATTGATCTAGGCAATACTATTTTACGTGATCGTAAACTTGGAACGACATATAAGATGGGATATTCATATTATGAGTTTACTAATGTGATGCTGCGTAATCTTAAGGATAAGTTCTCTGATGTGAACTTTATTGGTATGCGTGTTCTTGCTTCTCGTGATGTTGGAAACTTTATGCGTATTCATAATAATCCTGGTGAAGATGAATTTGAACGTATTCAAAAAGAGTGGAGGAAAGAAAAGAGTTTTTGTATTAAAAACTCTGGGTATGATGCATACTTTGGTTTATCTTCAAATTCTTTGTCTCAAGATTCAGAGTTTGAAGTTGATGAAGGTGCTAGCAAAGCAAAGATTAAGAGTGCTTTTGTTAAATCATTAAAAGTCAAAAAACTAAATAAGAAAGTATTAGGCGAGTTTATTTCGCTAGTAGCATGACAACAGAAAACTGGAGAGAAATTGCAAAGGCATCTGAAAAAGATCCTAAAGTCATTGAGATTCTTACTAATGGCCCTAGATCGTTATCTCAGGCATATCTGCTTGGAGCTATGCGATACAAGTATGGACGATCTGAAAAGTGACACGCGGGGGGTTTCATAACCCCCCTTTTTCGTATATAATAACTTCAGTACAAACAAACAACATGTCTCTCTCACCCGAATTCATTCGCACTTCTCTTCAGGGATTGTATGGTGAGTCTGTTGCTGCTGCTGATATTCGTGCCTGGTGTGTTATGAATGGTGCGAACTATCAAACTGTCACTAACAAACTTGCTGATTACAAAATTAGTCGCGGTAAGTGGAATCTTGAGGTAACAAAAGAAACAGTGGAAGAACTGGAAGTAACATATAGTGCTCCTGCTGCAATTCCAGCGATTGAACAAAACCTTATCCCCCGTAAAGATGATACCTTCGTCAGCTTTGGTAACTTCGTTGATATTAAAAAAATTATTAAGTCCGATTTATTTTATCCAACATTTATTACAGGACTCTCTGGTAATGGAAAGACTTTCTCGGTTGAACAAGCATGTGCTCAATTGGGTCGGGAACTCATCCGAGTCAACATCACAGTAGAAACTGATGAGGATGATCTCATTGGCGGTTTCCGTCTTATTAATGGTGAAACCGTTTGGCACAATGGACCAGTCATTGAAGCACTGCAGCGTGGTGCCGTGTTGCTTCTTGACGAAATCGACCTTGCCTCAAACAAAATCCTCTGTCTCCAATCTATTCTTGAGGGTAAAGGAGTTTTTCTCAAGAAAATCGGAAAGTTCATCATCCCTGCCGATGGATTCCAAGTATTTGCTACGGCAAACACTAAAGGTAAAGGATCCGAGGACGGGCGATTTATTGGAACTAACGTGCTTAACGAGGCGTTCCTTGAGAGATTCCCTGTAACCTTTGAGCAAGAGTATCCTAATCCTACACAAGAAATCAAGATTCTTGAAAATGTTGCTCGCGATCTAAAAGTGGTTGCTCCTGACTTCTGTAAGCGCCTTGCTGACTGGGCTGACATTATCCGTAAGACGTTCTATGATGGTGGTATTGAAGAGGTCATCAGCACCCGCCGCTTAGTCCATATCATTCGTGCCTACAGTATCTTCAATGATAAGGCAAAAGCAATTCAGGTTTGTGTAAATCGTTTTGATGATGAAACCAAGCAGGCATTCTTGGAACTGTATGACAAAGTTGATGCGGATTTCCAAATGCCCGTAGAATTGGAAGAAAAGGTGATTGACGAAGGAATTAATTTTTGATATAATATGACTAACGCATGGTCCTTTCTATTTGACGAATTAAATATGTCCAATCAAAATTATTGGGAAGATGATGGATTCAGTGTTGTGGGTAATCCCAGTACTGAATCTTCAGATACTATTGTTTTTAATAGTTCTCATCTTTCAGGTGGTATCGGTGAAGATCACATCAATTTTGTAGATCCATCGATTGCCTATACTACAGAAGTTCCTGACTCTAGTACAAATTCTTCATCTCCCAATGGTAGAAGGAAGTACAGTGAAGATGAAATTATTAAAGAATTACAAGAGTACATCGGTAGAACATATGATCAGCATTATTCTGCTGGTTCTGATAAAATTCAAACTCTTGATCTTATCGAAGCTTGTGGTGATGGTGAGGCATTCTGTCGCAGCAATATCCTCAAGTATGCGTCACGATATGATAAGAAGGGCACTGCCCGTCGTGACATTATGAAGATTCTTCATTATGCTGTCCTTCTAATGCATTTCAACGACAAGAATGCACAACGTGAAACTTACCCTCAGTAATGAAAATTCGTAATCCTATGAAACTATCTGACAAAACTATTTCAGTTCTGAAGAACTTTTCTTCAATCAATCAATCAATTTTATTTAAAGAGGGTAGCAAACTTCGCACTATTAGTGTGATGAAGAACATTCTTGCAGAGGCAACTGTTACTGAAGAGTTTATGAAAGACTTTGGGATCTATGATCTCAACCAGTTTCTTAACGGCATGAGTCTACATCAAAGTCCTGAACTTGACTTTGCTAATGATGGTTATGTTGTTATTCGCGAAGGTAAAATGCGCTCTAAGTATTTCTTCGCAGATCCAAATGTAATTGTCACTCCTCCAGAAAAAGACATTTCTCTTCCTAGTGAAGATGTTTGTTTTGAATTAAGTACGGAGCAACTGGACAAACTACTTAAAGCAGCTGCAGTTTATCAACTTCCTGATATTTCTGCTGTCGGTGAAGCAGGTGTAGTTAAACTGGTTGTTCGTGACAAGAAGAATAACACTTCCAATGATTTTTCCGTTGTAGTTGGTGAGACTAATATGGAGTTCTCATTCAACTTTAAAGTTGAGAATATTAAAATCCTTCCTGGAACTTATGAAGTAGTTGTGTCTCAAAAACTTTTGTCACGATTTTCCTCCAAGAATCATGATTTAATTTATTATATTGCTCTAGAACCTGATTCAACATTCGGATGAATATCTTTGTGACCTCTCCCAATCCATACAAGTCTGCTATGGTTCTTCCTGATAAGCACATTGTTAAGATGCCTTTAGAGACTTGTCAGATGCTTGCTATTGTGTGCTCTGACAAATGGGGACATAACTTCGGCACTCTTCCTAGAGCAGACGGTACTCCCTATGCTACTGAGAAGGGTGCTTTTCGTAATCATCCATGTACTATCTGGGCGAACGAGTTTGTAACTAACTGGCAGTGGTTACTTGCTCATGGACTTGCTATGTGTGATGAATACACTGCTCGTTATGGTAAGGTTCACACCTGCCAGAAGACGCTCTTAGCAGCAAAGGAGATACTTCCTACAGCAGATCCACAAGGTCGTAGTGGGAAAAGTCCAACACCATTTGTATTTGCTGGACCTGATGAGTTCAAGTATGATACAAGTATTGATATCTTTACTGCTTACAAGATGTATATTTCATCTAAACCATGGGTAAAAGATAATTATCTTCGTATCCCCGACCGTAAACCTGATTGGGTATAATGAAACATATTCTTTTTACCTTGAAAGGTTGTCCTTTTGATTTGCTTAATGATAAAGAGTTTATACGGATGGTTTTGTTTAGAGCATCGAAAGAGTGTAAATCAATATTACTTAACCTAACAGTACATAAGTTCGATCCTCAAGGTGTGACTGGAATTGCTATGCTTGCTGAGAGTCATATCAGTATCCATACTTGGCCAGAAAATGGTATGGCAGTTTGTGATGTCTTTACCTGTGGGGATACCGCTATACCTGAGAATGGTGTAGAATATATGAAAGAACAATTGAAGGCAACTGATATTGTGTCAAATGAATTTGTTCGTCCTTTGGAATGACTATGCGTGATGAATTTCTCTGGGTTGAAAAATATAGACCCAAAACTATTGATGAATGTATCTTACCACCAAGCATCAAGAAGACTTTTCAAGACTTCCTAGATAAGGGTGAGATACCAAATATGCTCCTTGCAGGACCTGCTGGGTGTGGAAAGACTACGGTTGCCAAAGCACTTTGTAACGAACTGGGAGTAGATTTTTATGTCATCAACGGATCCGATGAAGGGCGATTCCTTGATACCGTCAGAAATACTGCAAAGAATTTCGCTTCGACCGTCTCGCTTTCTTCAACTGCAAAACACAAAGTCATCATCATTGATGAGGCAGATAACACAACCAATGATGTACAACTCCTCCTACGGGCGTTTATTGAGGAGTTTAGTGGCAACTGCAGATTCATCTTTACCTGCAACTTCAAAAACAAAATTCTCGAACCACTTCATTCCCGCACAACAGTT
>Ga0181379_1001517_pt1 | contig 10935 bp, 3 predicted proteins | sample 2SPOviralmetaG_FD_130115 | JGI IMG/M metagenome (GOLD analysis project Ga0181379, IMG submission 130115) | Marine viral communities from the oligotrophic San Pedro Time Series (SPOT) site, San Pedro Channel, CA, USA - 2 SPOT_SRF_2009-07-10 | ecosystem: Environmental > Aquatic > Marine > Strait... | reverse complement strand
ATGGGGAGCACTCGTAGTTACAGCAGTAACTGGTAACAGTGATGTAGCAGCTGGTTGATCAGATTCTGGTAGATAGTGCTCGGACCTATAGTTGTCCATAGCACATGTGAACACAAACGATTCAATTTCAAGTCTGATTGATTCGTTTGTTGTTACTCCATGAGCAGCAGCAAATGTCATTACGAAATCGCCAGTGGCGGGATCATAACTAGCATTAGTTGGAGTTAATTGAGCAGTAGGAGTGCCATTAGCATCAACTAAAATTGTGTTATCTGTAAACTGGGGGATAATTGTAAAATCAGCAGTTACAGGAGATCCTGCCGCTGTCTTCCAGTTCCTCATTGCCTGAATAGACAGGTCTCTTACTTTCTGGAAAGCATATCTGGTAGTTCCAAGTTCTGAAGCTGGAACTCCAGTTAAAGTTGTTCCTTGATAATATAACTCAGCACCACTTACAGCACCAGTATTACCACCAAGAACCAAGTCTCTTAAAGCGCCATTTAAAATATAGTTGATGTCTCTACGACACTTACGCTCATCTATATTGTTTAGAGTAAATGAAGGATATTGTAATTTTGTGAGACGATATGCTTCATCAGCAATGTGGTGTCTGTTTCTAGCAATTAAATAAGCAGCATCAAGATACGTTCCAGAAGAATTATTAGCAAGAATATCTACAAACAGATATGATAGGGTATCGATAGCAGATCTTACATTATCACAGGCAGGAGATCCTGTGTCATCAATAACAGTTGGATCAATATATTGATTAAGTGTAGAATACTGTGGGACATAAACTGGTTCGCCAGCAAGTCCAGTTCCAGTACGCCATTTTCTCATGGCATAGATTGCTAACTCTCTAGCATATTCGATAGCTCTTACAGTCTGGATAATCTCATAATCAACATAGTCGATCTGTCCAGCAGCAAAATATCTTCTAGCAGCAGTGATAGTATTATAGTTACTGCCATATTCTAAATCTTGAATTAAAGCGTTAAGGAAGTGACCAACGTCTCTACGGCACTTAGCATCGCTTATAGGGATGCTTAAACTTGGATAAACTTTCTGTGTTGTTACACCATTAACTACACAAGATAGAACAAAATCAGCAATTTGAACAGTGTCATCTTCAGCAAAAGATGGAGCAGAGTCTAAAGTGATTGTTGCTTCTCCTGTCGAGGAGTTGTCATACACAAAATTTGTAACATTGTAAGTAATTCCGCCAGCAGTAACTGTGCCACCATTGATATAAGCGTGAACAAATGTTGATGTACCTAGGTAAATCTTAAAGTCATTACCACTAATATCATAAGCAAAGAAGTACTCTTGCTTAAACTGGTCATTAATTTTTCTAACAACTTCGTCGGCAATGAAGTCAACGTTGTTTCTAATCTGTGAACAAGCATCCTGATATCTTCTTGCTATTGGGCTAGCAATCGGGAACTTGTTCGGAGAGTTTAACAACGACATCGTAACGGACTTTGAACAAGACCTTACGCTTGGAGTAGCACCTACATCACCAGGATTCCACTCATCAAAAGTTCCTAATCCTAAACTAGCTGGAACTTTCTTTGGTAATACAAATCTTCTGGAACGACCATCAGGGTCTTCGATGACTTTGTAAATTCTATGCTTACCATTAAAGAAACTTAAATCTGGAGCAGCTGTTGGCATCCCATCGATTTCAATCTCTTCTCCCTCTTTAAAATCATGAATGTTGGCAGCACCATCTAATTGGTTTGTATAGAAAACAATGCCACCTAAATCTTCGGCACTACCATAGAGCTCATTTTGGAATCCATCGGTAAACGTTCCTTCCTTAGTAAAGTCAACTAATTGGATCGGTAGATCATCACTAAGTTCATACTCTTTACTTGAGAATACTACTTCTCCTTCAGGTCTGGTAGATTCTAGGTTAGTAACAGTAACAATGTAAGCACCACGTAAGAATGTGAATTCTACAGTATCGTTAAGAGCAGCACCAGCACCATGAGTAGGAGCAGATGTATCAGAAGTACCAGCAACAGTTACTGTATAAACATAACCAGTTAGAGACTGATCACCAAGAACAGCATCAGTCCAAACAACATCTCCAATATTATAATCTGTTTCTGGTTTCCATTTAGATGATCCAGTACCACCATAAAAGAATGATTCTGAAGAGTTAAAACTACTACCAGCAGTTCTTATAATATTTTTTAATTGACCTGTTTTGAAAGCAGTAGGATCACCGTTATCATCTACAGCTGTTGGATCTGATATATCAAAAACAACTTCGCCAATAATACCAGTACCACCAGAGTTGACACCAAAAATTTCAATACCTGCTGATAACTGATCTAATCCGTCTAGATTATTCAGGAAATCTGACTGGAATGATTCGTTGCCGAAGAACTGATGACCTACAGGAAAGTCAATTCCGAAGTCGCCATTAGCACTAGCATCATAAGTAATTCTTTGCTTGTCGTCAAAGACCATAGCAAAGTCCCAGGTGCCCACAGAAGCACCAGAAGAATTAACAGAATCTTGATAAGTTACACCAATAACGTAGTTTTTATCACCAAACTTGAAAATGTGTTTGCCTGTATTGGCAGGACGAATAATTACAAGACGAAGGTTGTCACCAACAATTGACGCATCTGGCGGAATTGAAATTGGGTTATCTTCTATGTACTCGTCACCAGCAATGATGACAGACTCTTTTACGCCAGGAGTTTCCCATGCCAGTTGACATGCTCTCTTGATTGTTCTGACTGGGTTAACTGGGGAACGACCATCATTAGTATCTTTACCAATTTGTTCCGAAACATAAATACGACCACCAACGTCATTCGTTGCTAGATTGAGGACGTATTCTGTAGTAGCAACTTTATCTGATCTATCACCAAGTAAAGGTGTAATAGAACGTGGGAAAAGACCAGATTCTCCAGTCTCGCCATAAAAAGGTAGGGAAGGAGAATTAACTCTAAAACCAATATGTTTTACACTAACTTCGCCATTAAGTTCGATGCCATCTTTGTGGAATGGTGGTGTGACATCAGTAACACCACTATTCAATATTTGATAGACATTATTACCTTCAAAGAAATAATCGTCTTTGTTAACTTCAACATTAGTTGGGTATCTGGTTCCAGACGCATTCGCCCACGTCTTCAAATCAGGTCCACGCACTTTCAAATCTGGAGTTACCAGATTGTTGATGTCTAGGTTTAGGATATTTGCTGTATCAGAAATGATAGATGTTGATGTTCTGATAGCACCATTAACATCAAGTTCAAAGTCAATCGTATCTAGGAATGACTGCGCACTAGCACCTAGTCCACCACCACCAGAAATCGTGATAGTAGGAGGAAATTCGTAACCATCACCAGGGTTATCAATTTGAATTCCAGTAACTCTACCAAAACTATCTGTAGAGGCAGAAGCAATTGCTTGAATGCTACCAACTAAAGTTGGAGAAGAAATGAAAACAGATGGTTGAGAAGTGTAACCAGTACCTTGGGTAAGTACGGATATAGAATCAACACGTCTTCCTGTTCTATTAATACCAACTCTAGGAAGACCAGATACAGCATCAACTTTCGCCTGGAAAATTTCTCGTTCTTCAATTCCAGAACCAGACCTGATACGTACAGAACCAGAACCAATAATTGTAGAGTCAACGCCTCTAATTTGCTCTGTGTCAGAATTAAACTGAAAACTCATCTTACTCCAGCCTTGCTGTTGGTTTTATTCTCTTATCTATTTAGCATCAACTCCAGGCAATACTGATAACTTGAACATAAGCAACCCACTTGATTGTTTGTCCAGAAGTTCCTCCTTGCTTTTGTACTGAATAACTAAATTTATTAGCAGCACCAGTGTCGAATAGTTCTACGGTCCAAGTTTCTCCCGAAGGAACACTATCTTTAATGATAGTTTTTAAATTGGAAATTTCTGATACAGCACCTACTGTATCAACTCTCACAACAGACTCAATTTTTTCCGATAAATATCCAGTACCTAAATTGTTTACACCAATAATATGACCAGTCACAAAATTAACTGTATCTGAATCAAGATTAATTTGTGTATTTACATCATCTAATGTCAATACTGCTGTTGTGTTTCCTCTTAGAATGTAATGAGTAGAACTAGCATCACCAAAAAATGAATTTTTTACTTCAAACGTATTAGCATTAATAATATCAAATTTTTCATTTACTAGTGTAGTATTGGATACAGAAAATCCTCCTACAGAATCGTATGTTTTTAATTCTTGTGACATTTATTTACCTCTTTGATGTGGTGTTTATAATAGTTGCTTCGACAATATCACCATTAGTTAAATTGGAATCTAATGTTAATGTAACACGAACATTATTAGATCCATCAATATCAAATTCTGAGCTGAAAAGATCAACACCAGATTTAAGGTTACCCGTATCAGTAAAGTAAATGTCAGTTCCTTTGTGAGTAACTAAGAACTCTGTTACTTCTCTATCTCCAGTTGTTGTATTGAATGCTGTGACAACCATTTTAGCGGAGTCAGCGGTAGCAATATTGTAAACAATAAAATTACTAGAATTGATAGTACCCTTTGTCATTTCTAATCTAGAAGAAGATTGCTTAGATCTCTTCATATTAAAGGATGACAGGTCGTTGTTTAATAACGTAATATTATCGTCAATACCAGTTCCGAATCCCAAGTTGAAAACAACATCTCCCGTGTCAGTTAATCTCAGTAAATGATCTGTAAATAAACCAGAAGATAGTCCGATATCAAAACTAGTCTTAGTCGAGAACAAGAATGTTTCTGTAGCAGAAGTATTATCTAATGTTGTTCCTAAAGAATCAAATGTAATTATTCCAGCATTGAGAGCTAAACTATCGGAAGTTCCCGAAGTAATAGTATCAATAGTATCAAATTCAAGGGCAGTTGTAGTAAGACGTAAAGTATTACTACCTTCATTAAAGAAGTATAGAATATCTTCATCATTACCAGGACCAGTTTCTGCTTCAATCTTAGTATCTTGATCGATATCTTTTACTCCACCAAGACCACCCCACTGAGCTCCATTGTATCCTTCAAACTGAGTATCAGTTGTATTATATCTAATAGAACCTCTTTCTGGATTACCCTTCTGGTTATTGTCCCCAACAGGAATCACTAAAGAAGTTGTGCTATCAATCTTAGTTTTTTGACTACCATTAGGAGCAATTTCAATATCAAGACTAGTGGAAGATAATCTATTTTGAGCAAAACGTAGTTGGTTATTAATTACTAAGTTTGTTGATCCTAAAGGATCGATACGAAGTTCAGAAATTTCTTCAAATGTCAGTGGACCTACAGCAGTAGTAAACCATTTTAGAGTTGTGTTGCCATGAGTAAAATCATTTCCAGATGTATCTGTTGGTTCACTTCCAGCACTAGCTGTAGAACCATCAGATGTTGTACTAACTACTAGATAGATGTTGTTTCTGTATTTTAAATAGTTACCAGTGCTTACAGGTGTATTAGCGGTCCAGTCAATATAATCTGGTGCTGAGGTGTTTGTAGATCTAATCTTTTTAACACCAGTAAATTCTTGATATTCTGGAGTAAATTTTAACGTATTAACATTATCGTTGATAAACCATAAAGTGTTATCATTTGCTCCGATAGTTTCTTCTGCTAAAATTGTTGTGTTTCCATCTAGGTCTCTAACACCACCTAAAGAAGACCAAGAATCTGTATTAGCACTATAACCTTCATATTGCTGAGAATCTGTGTTGAATCTAATAGCACCATTCTCTGCTAGTGTGTCTGGTCTTTCATCATTATCACCAGAGGGAATAATGATGGCAGTATTAGTATTTACTTTTAAGATTCTATTTACTGAAGGTTGTAAAATAATATCAGTGCTTGTGGCACTAGAAATAGTTTCATCAACGATGAATAGTTTGTCGTTACTATTGAACCTAGTAAGAGATTTATATTCTCCTTTAGAGAATACATTACCAGTAGATCTCTCGATAGTTAACTTAATATCTTGTGAAGAGTCTTCTAAAGAAACATCTGTTTTTAATACTGTTCCATTTATAGAAATAATATCAAGTTTATCTGCTGACTCAATAATCTTTGTATTGACAGTATCAATAGTAGCAGTAGGAACAGATAAAGATGTGTTGCCAACAAAATCATCAAATGTTGATGTCAGACCAGTAACAGATGATAGAGCAATAGAACCTTCTTTAATATCAATATTTACTGTATTGCTGATATCTAACTCTGTTACTTCTAAAGATAATCCAGATCCAAAAACTTTTGGATTTACTGGATTAATGTCCCACAAAATTTCATCACCATCTTCACCCGCCATGTCACCATGAGATCCACAGTAAACATAAAGATCAGGAGTTGTTTCTGTAATTAAAATTGAAACTTCAGTAGCACTACTAGTAACACCGTCTTCGTAAGCAAATCCACCGAATGTGATTAAAGCATTTCCTGAGTCGGTAGCATTACTGCTCAGTGTAATAGTATTAGATCCTGAATCTACATTTGATACAACAGTTTCTACATCAATTGTGATAGAAGTTTCAAAGTCAGTAATTAATGCCACCATTCCTACTGTAATTCCATTAGTAGAGGGAACTGATACATTTGGGTTATTTTCTGTGAATGTACCAGTAACTTCCACACTAGAAGGAGAATGGATACCATCTGGATATGTGGAAAGGTTGAATGGGTGACCCCCAACACTGTCATCACTTATATCAAATTTATAAGTATTTCCCGCATATAACGTTTGGGTTCCTGGTATAAGGTCATCAAAGAAATAACGATTTTTATTGGTAACTTCATTTGTTGTATATGTAGATGAAGTCCTTTGGTTCTGTAAAGTAGCTCCTGATTCTAAAGAAGGAGATCCGATAACAATATATGATAAATTACTACCATTAGTTCCGACAAAATAAACAGGAGTTTCTTCTGGATCTCCGAAACCACCACCATCGGTGACTGCTGTATCTCCAACAATCCAAGCACTAGCTGGCAGTGATCCATTGAATGTTACTATTTTAACTGCCTTTACAGTTACTACATATGTAATTGGTTGAGTAAGATCTGTAGAATTAACTGTAAGTATGTCACCAACACTGTAACCAATACCACCATCATCGATTACAGTAGAATCTACAACTCCAACAGCATCAATTGTAAATTCAAACTCTTGTGTTGGTGTACCATAAGGAGGAGAGAATGATAGTGTAGCTGATCCTGCTAATACAGGGTCTGCTGATAAAGCTACAGTATTATTACTTTCATTAAGACCAACAACAACTGTATCTGCTGCTAATTGTCCTGCTCCACTAGTTTGAGTAATAATAGAATTTTCTACAATGCCAACTATACTATCTAATTCAATTTCATTAGCAGCTGCTGCCGAATTGAAATTTAGTGTAACTGATCCAGGAGTGTTTGGAGCAATTGATAAAGTTAAAGTTGTGCCACTATTAACTGAAGCAACTTCTGTTTGTTCGCCAGCAGAACCAACACCTAGTTCACCAGTACCTCCAGGATCATTAGTAACAAGCATCCCCTGTAGGATACCACTAGTCGAGGCAAGAGTAAGTGATGTGGTACTACCTAAAGTTGCTGAAACTCCAGTGACAGATCCATTTAAAGTAGTTGATTTTCCTGTTACTCCTTCAGGGAGTTTTAACACATCTCCAGCAGAGTAACCTTCTCCTTTTTCATTAAAAATTAGACCCGATGGAGATCCAGGATCTGATTCTACAATAAATGAAAATCCAGATCCACCACCACCACCAATATTAGAATCTAAAACTCCTAAAGTATCTCCTTCTGCATAATTTTGACCAGAACTAGAGAATGAAACATTAAATATTTCTCCTCCGTAAGAAACACTATTAATTTGGTAAAGAAATCCAGATGCCGTATAATCAAAACCAACATCATATGCCGAAGCAGTATAGTTATCTCCTAGCTCATAATCGGATCCACTATCTTGCCATGTTACTCCAGTAACAACTCCGCTAGAGTTAACAACAAGTTCTGCTAATCCACCAGTACCATACTGAGTAGTAGATCCAGAAGTAAATGAAACCGTGTTGCCCATCCCCGCTTGATCGGCAGAATAATAATCTAATTGATCTGATGCTCCTGGTTTTACAACAACGTAAACAGAAGCAGCATCTCCATCACCAGATTGTCCTTTAGTTACAATACTATATTGATCTTGATCTAAATTTAGATCTTGAGTGGCATTAACTCTAAAAGAAAAATTATATCCAGAAACTGAGGAATCTGATACGTCAAATCTGTAAGTATTACCTCCAGTTAATGTAATTGCTGGTTGTGAAGATCCATCAATTTCAAATACGTTCGATACTATAGTAACGTTATAAGTTTGTACTGGTTCACCAATCATGGTGACAGAAGGATAAGTTCCTTCTTGGTAGTTACTACCAGGGTTTGAAATTGTGCCGCCTAGTACAACGTCACCTTGAACTTCTAAATCACCGATAGCTCCAGTTCCACTACCACCAGTCAAAGGAACATTAGTATAATTGCCTGGTTTATATAAACTTCCTCCACTAGCAATTTGCCCTTCGATACCAGGAACATTGAAGTCTAGTAAAGCACCAGTTCCAGTACCTCCTGTTAGAGCAATCTGATTATAATTACCACCTTCGTAGTTGGCACCAGCGGTAGTGGTGGTTCCAACAAATCCAGTTACAGTAATATCAATTAAACCTGATACACCAGTACCACCAATAATATTGATAGCTTCATACGTTCCAGGATCATAGTTTTCGCCATTAGCAACAACAGATATACCGTCAGTTTTTAATACTTCTTTTAAAAAACTTTGGTTTTTGTATGATACTAATTTTTCTTCAGAAAAATCATAGATTTTTTTACCACCAGATACAAACTGGATGGTTTTTTCAGCACTTTTTATAATACCTAGTTCAGCATCACTAATAAATGCTAACGATGGAACAGGAACGGTTCCATCACCTAACTTCAAATTACCTGTTTGTAGATCACTTCCGCCAGCGGAAATATTCGATAAGATATTACCTATCTGATTAATCTTCTGCCTTTGAGCCTCAAAGGTATCTGTTCTAGCGACATTAATTGCTGGCATTTCTTGCGATCTCTCTAAGAAGTAGTTTGATTTCAGATAGTTCTTCCTTCAAAGTATTTATGTCATGAAGAGCGTTGTTCATTGTAATGGAAAGGTTGTTACGGGAGGGTTTATCAGTACTGATAATTGCTCCCGTTTCTACATCACGAACTAAACCGTCATGTCCTTCGACTTTCAGATATTTCATTAGAAAGAAGCGACGGCACGTAGGTCTTGTACCTTAGGTACATACGCTGGATTATCAGATCTCATTACTATTTTAATTGAGAAAGATGTAAACTCAGGAAGATCAGATACGTTATATGATAATTCCTGGTAATCAGTTTGTTTTTCAAACTGACCAGAGATAGAATTTGTTGCTGAAGCCAATATATCAAAGTCTGGATTACCATCATTATTAAATGGAATCCAATTGGTATCCTGGAAGTTGATGGCACTAGAAGATTCTTTGATTTTGTAATATAGTTTAATATTATCAACATCAGGAACATTAACAGTTGATTTAACTGATATAGAAGTACCTGGATTATTAATAGAGATTTCCTTGGTTGTATACTTAGCAACAGATGAACTATCAGAAGAATCTGTTTCTGGTACATAATCAATTCCAGTAGTAGATGTTACTTCATCAATTTCCAAGAATACTTCTGTTCCAGCAGTTGTCTTAATAACATCACCAGATCTGAAGATATCTGGTTGCTGATTACTTGCCAATAGTGCTCTAGTGTAAGCAGCATTATCTGCTGCTACAGCAGTGTAGTTATTATTAATTGGTTGGAAAGCAGTTTCAACAACTAATAGATTTTCTTCTGGATCCCAAAGTTGAATCTCGCCCGTAATTCTATTAGCATAATCTACATCGATATCTTGTTGGTTGTAAGCAATCAATGTAGAACCAACGCTAAAGTCATATGAAACCTTAGTGATGTTAGTAACACTGATTGTGATGTCCTCTACTTTCACACCATTGGTGGCAATTAAAGAAAGAGTTTCGCTATTCTGATATTCAGTAATAGTTCTTAGTCTAATTCTAGCAATACCAGAATCATACTCAGTGATAAAACCTTCTGCTTGTGAAGAAAGACCAATCAAAACGGTTCCTGGTTCTATTGCTCCAGCATTAACTCCATTAACGTTAACAGAAATATCATAGAGAGGTAAGAACGTGAGTTTTTGATCTCTCTTACCGAAGCGATCTTCATATCCTTTAGCATTCTCAGTTCTATTTGATGCTGTTTTAACTGAGGATGTTCTTAGATCAACAATAGGAGACACAGCAGAGTTGGTTGAGGATAGTCTTAATTTATACTTAATACTTTCATCGATGCCGTTAATAACAGCGTTGATATCAGAAGTAATAACTTTCTGATTAATAAAGAAGTGCTCCTCGTTCAGGAAAGTTTTTTCATAATCAGTTGTTGAATACGAATCATAATTTTTAACACTGTAGTCAACAGGAAGAACGTTTGTTGTGTATACAAAAGAATCAATCTTAGTACTTTCTAGTTCTAAATGTGGAATTTGAGCATAAAGTCTTTCGTACTTTCTGTTGTAGGAAGCAATAACTTTATCTCCACCACCAAGTACACTAGATCCTGCTTGGTTTGGTAGAACAATATTGTATGTATCTAATCCACTATTTGATACTTTAAACAATCTACCATCAAGAGTAGCACTTGAGATACCACCAACATCTGCTGTCTTGGAGAAGAAAACATATGAATTTCCGCCATCTTCAAAACCATGATCTTTATGAGTAACTTTTACGATAGAATTATTATTCTTGAACAGTGAAGAT
>Ga0181379_1001513_pt1 | contig 10947 bp, 3 predicted proteins | sample 2SPOviralmetaG_FD_130115 | JGI IMG/M metagenome (GOLD analysis project Ga0181379, IMG submission 130115) | Marine viral communities from the oligotrophic San Pedro Time Series (SPOT) site, San Pedro Channel, CA, USA - 2 SPOT_SRF_2009-07-10 | ecosystem: Environmental > Aquatic > Marine > Strait... | reverse complement strand
TTGAGGGTGTTAGAGATCCTATCAATGGTTTTGTACTCAAGACGAGAACTGACTCTACACGTAGACTAAGACCTCAGAGAATCCTACTGAAGCCTGCACCTGGCAATTTCAAATCAGATGCATTCTTCCAGAACGATAGAAATCCTGGAGAAAGAATTGGTTGGACTTCTAATCAAATTGTTCAGAATCTAGGTACTCTAAACAATGCTTACGATCCATATCGTAGAGATACTACTGGTGCTGGTATTGATTACAGAAAGAGAATCACCACTGACAACAATGTCACTATGACTATACAGTCTGGTAGACTGAAAAATGTTGCTGGTGATGAATTCTTAGAACTAAACGTATATGATTATGAACCAAATCCTGAGATTTTATCACTCAATGGTTCTTCCTTTAGAACTATTAAAATTAGTGCTCCTCAGGGTGGTGCATTTGAAGTCAATAAGAGTGTAGGTAGTGGTTTACCTGGTGATCCACATCAGATCACATGGTCTGGTTATAGTTCAGGCACTGCATATGTTCATGCATATACTAATGTTGGATCTGATCACTATCTGATCATCAAGGGTGATGTTATCGATGGTCAACTTATCTACTCCCCATACACTAATACCAGATTCCAACAGGGTGGTATCTATGCTGATCTCATGGAAGATCCAGACATGGGTAAGTCACTGCCTCTCAAGAGACTAATTGAGAAGAACGAACCTGATTTATTCTATAAGCAAAATGGAGCTCCTGTTTATACTGTTACTCCTGGTGATCTTATCAAGGAAGATGGAACAGAGAACAGATATGTAGTTACTTCAGTTGAAGATTGTGGTGAGATCGAAGAGACCTTCTATATCTTTGAGATTGAGACACTACAACGTCGTATTGCCAAGCAGCAAGATGGTATCTACTACCTAACTGCAATTCGTGGTAATATTTCACCACTACCACTTGGTGCTGGTAATCAAAATAATTTCCGTAATTTCAAATTCTATCAACCAATCTCCTATCTGTATCCACAGAACTACAAGAACGATCCATATTGGTTCAGACATGCTGGTACAACTTCTACTGAAAAAGCATATGCACAAGGTCTAATTGACCCACCAGCAACATTCTCTGCTGCTGATAACTATGTACATGGTTTAGTTAGAACTAACGATGCCAAGTCTTCTATGACTAAAGAGACTATCATTGACCTGGTAGATACTCTAGCATTCACACGTAACACATACACTGGATCTAATGCTCTAGTTGCACAAGAAGGCAACGCTTCTTCTGGTGCTGAAGATAGACAAATTCCTATCTCGGGTGATAGTGAGGTATTTGTTGATCAGAAGTGGTATGTTGAACTTAGAAGACCTTCTATTGCTCGTGCAGGCAACCATACTTTCGAGTACCTTGGATTCGGTCCAGGAAACTACTCCACAGGTCTTCCAGCGCGTCAGGAGATTGTTTTAACAACAACGCAAGACTATTATGCACAAGCGAAGAAGCAAGATGCGGGTATTGTATTCTACACTGGTATCAACTCCAATGGCGAACTATACATCGGTAACCGTAAGATCAACGCTATTACTGGTGAAGAAGAGTTCCTTGAGAGAGCAGCACTTCTAGATTCTGATGATGACGAGGACGATATCAGTTCACTCGTCACCACGTTTGAAGTTCCTGTAACATTCAATCAGAATATTACAGTCAACGGTGGTGATGGAGAACTAGTAAGTAACTTCAATGCACCTATTGCAATCAATGTAAACAACAGCGACCTAACGCTACAAGATAATGCGGTTCTTGTTTACTCTAACTTAGATACTACCAACCCAGATGGAACTAGTAATGATCCACTGCTAAGCAGAACATCATTCATTCCACGTCAAAGTGGTGATATTTACATTGGTAAGAACCAGGTCAAGGCAGCACAATTCCTTCTCAATGCTAGAAAGAATGGTCAGTCTTATCTATTCCAGACTCATACTTCTATTGATCAGAGCAGTGGTATTGTTGGACCATCTAACATCACACCAAACCAGTCAGGTTTGTACTCTTCTGGTAGTGGTGGTACAGCACTATATGCTGAGCAGTCAGTCAAGTATGGTACTTCCACTCAGTTTGTGTTACCTTCCGATGGTGATATCATCCTCAAGGGTGCATCAGTAGAGAGATCTGGTTCACTTGGTTGGATCTATGCCAATTACTTTACTGTTATTTCCAATGTACAGATCTTGCAAGTTCAGTTCAATGGAACCAATAAGGTCAAACTGTATTGGAACATTGTAAGTGGAGTCCAACAAACCAACGCAGCACTGGGAATCAGAGAAACTTCTGCAATAAGAATCTCTAACTTCTATCCAGTTGGTTCATTGAATGGCACATTCAATGTTATTCAATCACCAACTAATCCACAGACAGGTTTGCTTGAAGCATTCAATCCCACAGATGGTTTCTGCTGGATTCAAATTGGTGAAACTGTTGCTGGTGTATCATATGATAACGATGGCGATGGACAGATTGACGCTCCAGTATCTACACCACAGTGGAGCAACGTTGTACAACGTGCTGGTAGTGCAATCAATGGTAGCACTCCTGCTCCTGTCATGGAGTTCTCTACTGCTAACTGGAAGGAAGTTGGTGTTCTAGGTGGTGAAACACTACGAACTAAGACTGAGACTATTGGTGATTATAGACTGGGAATCAATACAGTCGCTGCATCTGGACACACTGCTGCAAATAATGCATTTATTGATCAGCATACAGATCCTAAAGCAAACTTAGATGTTGTTGGTACTACTTGGATTACTGGTAAGACTGTAAATAACTATCTTGCAGAACCAACTGGATCACTAATTTCTAAGACGGAAACTAATGAGCGTAATGCGTTCATGGTTGGTTATGATAGAGATAACCCTGATTCGACTGCAGCTCTTAGAGTTGCAACTGACTTGCAGAGAGTCGGTATCAATGTCTCTTCTTCTAACACTGTCTTGGATAAGACATTAACAGTTGATGGCGAAGTTAGATTTACTAATACTCTAACTTTAGACAATGGTACAATTGAAACTTCTAACGCTAACTTCACACTAGCACCTACATCAACCAATATCGACCTCTTCCCAGAGGCATTGGTTCTCAACATTGCTAACACTGCAACTGGCATTCAGAATATCAATTTGGGCAATCAGTCACTCAACCAGACACTCAAGTTTGGTGACAGTGCTCTCAATTCTATTCTCTTTATTCATAGCAGTTCACAGAACTCGATTATCGATATCGGTACTGTAGCGAGTAATGTTGCATACAACTCACAGATCTTCATGGGTGGTGCGTTTGCTAATCCAAACTCACTGTTCCAAATTCGTAACGCAAGACTGAAAGTTGATGGTGATTTGCAACTTGGTACACCTTCTACGGGTGTTACTAGGATGTATGCATTCACTCCAAAATTGGAGTTGTTTAGTGCATCTGGTGGTTCCAATGAGATTCATCTTTGTCGTACAGGTTCAGTCCTAAGTATTGCTGCTGATGCTGGCACAACTACAATCAACAACAGTCTCTATGTCAAGGCATCTGAGAGAGTTGATGGTAACATTACACTGTTTGGTGGTCTTGCTTCTGGTGAAATTACAGCAACCAGAGGTATCTTTAGTACAGCTATTCAGGCACACCAACTTGGTGGTGTTGATGATCTAAACATTGACTTGTATAGAAGAGTTGAGATCAATAAGACTATTGACTCACAAGGTTTAGCAAACTGGGGTGGTACAACCTTCGTAGAAGATGCGGGTCTTGCGACATACTTCCTACCTCTTAATCAACCCATTGGTGTTGCTGACCTCGCAATTGGCGACCTCGTTCTAGTTGATAGAGGAGCAGTTGATGATCAAGCATTCTCGGAAATTCTAAGAATCGTTGACATCATTAATCCATCACTAGTAACAGATCCTGAAGGTATTAGAGTTGAAGTTGAGAGAGCGCAGGAGGGAACATCTCAAAGAGTTGATCATCCTGATAACTGCCCACTCGTCAAACTAACTAAGCAAGAAAATGTTAGTTACACTACGAGCGTAGTAAGTAATGGCACTGCTGGACAGACAGTAACTATTACAACTGCCGAATTTGGTGGTTCTATCGTTGTTACTGATATTCTGAGACTATCTGATACTGAATTGTTCAACGTCACTGCAGTTGCAGATGATGCTGCTAATGTTCAGGCATTGAGAGTCAATGATGGTGCAGAACCAACTCCATTCACTGTATTTGAAGTACTTTCTACTACTGGTCAGACTACAATCGAGGGTCCAACTGAAGTTAGAAATGACATTTTACTTACTGGTACTACAGCAAATGAGGACAGAAAACTCACTATTACTGATGGTACTAACGTAACATTTGAAGTTGATTCTTCTGATGGTGATACAAAACTTGCTGGTGACCTATCAGTTGGTTCTGGATTCGATGAGTTTGTAGTCAACGGTGATACTGGAACCCTAACAATGAAGGGTGGCGATATCATTGTTCAAGATGACGCTGGTTCCTCTAATAGATTGCAGTTTATCAATGGTAATGGTAATCTAACGATTGCTGGTGTTATCGAAACTGAAGGTACTAGTACTAATATCTTTGCTGGTGATGTTGAAATAAACGGCGGACAACTGAGGGTAAATAGCAGTGGAACTAAGACGTTCCAAGTTCGTGAAGGAGGATCTATTGATCTAGGTGGTATCGATCATTACTTCGGTCCAACTGGAGCAACTAGATGGGAATACTTACAAACAACTTCTGGTGATGCTGGTGTTGTTAATCCTAACATTAGTCTATTCACCAAGGCATCTTCTGACCTTGTTATCAAACTACCTCCTCAGGCAACAACTGGTGACATGATTAGAATTGTAGACATTGGCGGCGCTCTGACCTATAATGTAAGACTGATCTTCAGAGCACCTGATGGTGTACCTGTTGCTGGAGATTCCAGTAACACATCAAATGCTATCTCTGGTGTCAACCTTGCTAATTATACGGGCGGTGGCGAACTAATCGTTACTACTCCAAACGCAGCGTTCGGTCTCATCTACGCAGGTGCAACTTTGAATGATGGTCAACCTTCTGGAATTCCTAGTAATCTAAGAGGTTGGTGGTTGATGGAGATTTGATCCACCAATTCTGAAAAAATTTCTCCACCAAAAATCGACGTAAAAAGATGGCAACATACGGAACACTAAAAACAATGAAAGCCGCCGCCATTGGCACCATCATGCCATGGGGCGGTGACTTGACCGCTATTCCTCCTGGTTGGTTGATCTGTAATGGTCAGCGAATTGAGGCATTAGATTATCCTCTATTGACTCAAATGATTGGTGGTAATTATGGTGAAGATAATTTAGGTGGTGTGTTTCCTAATTATCAAGGTGGTGTTTTCTTACCAAACATCAACCAGAGAGCACTAGTTGATGTTGAATCATCATACTTCGATGGAAGTAGACCACCAGATACTACAGAGGCGCTCGCTGCCCTGCAGGATCCTTCTGGTGGGTCTCTAATTGGACCTGATAGTGATAATGGTGTTGGCACATCTTTCAACGCATATACTGATATTGATTTTTCGTATACTCCAGAGAATGATTTTACTGGGAAAATTTCAGGGTCTAATTTATCTGAAGTTTTTGGAGCTAAAGAGGTCTATGTTTCTCCTAGAAAATTAGGAAGAAAGCATATGACATCTCATGGTCATACTACAACGTTTGACACTATTTTTGGTGGTGGTTCTACTGGAGAAAAACCTGGTGCTGGTGTTGGTACATGGGGTGAGATCAATTATCGTATTTCTCGTGCTAACTTTGATGAATTAGACTATGGTCAGGTTCAGGCACAATTAGAAATTCAGTACACAAGTCAACAGGGATTTGGTGGTGGACAAAATGGTGTTCTTGTATGTAATGTGCAGGGTGAGGGTCCTACTTTCAACCTAAAACCATTCCTCGTCAATGGTGGTGCTATTGGCAATTGGTTTGGTAATCTGATCAAGGGCAATCCTACGGGTGGATATTCGATGGATGAAACTTTCTTGAATGGTGACACTAAGCTATATGCTAGTGGTGGGGGAACACAAGTTATTCCTGCTAGAAACTATGACCCTGGTGGTGGTAATAGTGGCGATGCAGTTTCATACACAAAGACATTATTTGATCGTGATGCTATTAGTTTTAATGAAACTACTAGTCCTGGTGGTCAGGATTTGGTTATCCAAGCACATGACCACCAACCATTCCAAGTTTACTTTGATAGAGGAAATCTAAGAGTTCCTATTTCTACGGGGGTGAACGTAATTTCTAACGTTATTCCCGATGATGTTGATAAAGCACTAAATGTTAATGTAACAACGCCCACACCATCACTTATTTGTTTGTATATTATCCGAGCATACTAATGGCAAATTACACAAGAGAAAAATCAAAGTACGGCGGAGTCACAGGAAGTATTCAAATCTTTAGTACAACATTGCCCTTAGCAAACGATCCACTCGATGATTCGTGGAAGAAAAAAATTCCTGCTGGATTTTTGCGATGTGATGGTAGCATCCTGAATGCAAATGAATATCCACAACTAGCAGACGTTCTTGGTCGTGGAGACTCATGTAAGTTCAAAAAAGAAACTCAAGAGTTAGATGATGATCAATTCCAACTTCCTGATTGTGGATCTAAAGTTATAAATCCTGGTCTTGCGAGTGGACAATATAACTCTCTAAATCTAGTGCAAACTGCTACCGAAAATTCTGCAGGAAAACCTCGTATTGGAGTTGAAACTACCGTTGCATCAAACTTTGGTAATAGTGTAGAGATATCATATTCTGGCAATTTTACTGTTCAAGGACAATCAGGATTGGACTTACAAGGAAATTCTTCATTTACACCACCAGAAACAGAAGCTGGTATCAAAAGATTGGAAAAAGCATTTTTGGACCAATCAAATTTTCAAGCACACGGACACAACAGTAATGCAAGAGTTATAAATTATACAGGCAATTTCAAGGTTGGTGCTATTGGTAAAGGTTCGGGACTACAAAATGTTTTTGCTGGTAATACTATGAATGGTTCTGGCAATCCAACAAACTCAGTACCATCAGTTCATGATCATGGTATGGATTGGCCACAATCGATTGACTATGACAACCAATTCGTCTATGCTTTCCCTACAGTAAACATCCCAGCAGATAATATAAAAACAACTATTAATATCTCTACTAAAAAAGTAGAAGAACTCAGAGAAAGCGTTCAGCCTTACATTTTAGTCGAATATATCATTAAATTCTAAATCATGGCACAATTAGTTTATACATTAATTCCTGGATCTCCTGGATTCGATTTTAGTAAACCCAATGAAAATTTGAATGGGTGTGCTGTTTATGCAAATTGCTACGGTGTCTCTGGTAGTTGTGGAAGTGGAGAATTGGGTGGATTTTCAACTAACACGGGTGGTAGTCATCTGAGTATAGGTACTTTCAATGGCACTCTATTTTTTACAAATAGAGTGGCACAGTGGTTGATGAATACCACTTCCATGGAATATATGTTAATTGATGTTATTACTGGTACAGATTTTAATGGAGGAGAGAGACCCAATAACTTTGGTGAGTCATTATATCTGCAATGTGTAACAGGTGGTAGTAGTAGTTCAACTAAAATTGCAAACTCTGGCAAAGATGGTGGATATACATTTCCCGATGTAGATGCTGGTGGCGCATGGACTACGGTAACTGTGAATATCCCAGCAAGTAATAGAGGGCAATTCTACTGGAGATTTTATGCTACTGCTGGTTCTCCAGAATTTGAAGGTCAAGGTGGAGTATATGCAAACAATCAAAATGCTGGTGATAGATTTGCTATTTCTAGAATAAGAATATATGGTGATGTTCCTACTAACCTTTCATTTTTCAGGGGAAATGATAACTCTCCATCAACAGAAATATTTCCAGAAGATCCAATAATTTTTGGGTGGAATACTAAACTAGGTAGTTTTAGTACATGTACTAGTGGTACAATTTATCAAGTAGTTGGAGGAACAGAAACTGCTATTTACAATATTCCTGGTGGGCAAATAGATGCAGGAACATGGGTGTTAGTTCCTGGTCCTACTTCACAAACAACATATAGAATTAGAGTCAATGGAAATAGTGGACCAGCACAACAAGATCTTCTTGCTGAAATGTTGCAGGAAGATACTAATCCTGATCAGGTACAATTTGATAGTATTCAAGCTGCGTCTACAAATACCGTATATGAAAGTGATACCGTAACCATCACAGGTATTGGTACTACTATTTCATGTAATATTACTAATGGAGCAGAACTAAGTATCAATGGTGGTGGTTGGGTTACTAGTGGTAATATAAATGAAGATGACACAATAAAATTGAGAATGACATCTTCGTCAGCATTTTCTACACAAAAACAAACATCAATCACGATCGGCAATCTAAGTACTACTTGGAAAGTTACTACAGCAAGTGAACCTGCAAATCTTCCAAATCCATTTAGTTTCAATACTGTAAATGATGCTGATCTCGATACTATGATTGAGAGTAATTCTGTGACTATTACTGGTCTTTCTGGTCCAGTTACAGTTTTATCACCAACCAATGCTAATTTTGAAAGTAAAGTTGCCAGTGGTTCTTGGGATTCAAATCCTAAAACAATAGGTAATGGACAATCTTTATCTTTACGAACTACAACTAGTGCAAATCTAAATGATACTGCATTCACAACTGTTATAGTTGGGCAATCTGCTCCAGTACAGTGGACTGTCAAAAACAAAGGTATTTCAGATGATAATCCAGATTACTTTAATTTTACTGATGTAATCGAAGCATCTGTAAACACTCTAACTCAAAGTCCTCCTATTAGTATCACTGGTCTCAATGTACCTACAAATATCGAGACGACAAATGGTGCAGAAATTCAAATAAATGGCAATTCGTGGGTTCCTTCTCCAACAATACTTAATAATAATGACATCGTTCGTGTTAGAATCTTGTCTAGTGCAAATCCTGGTGGCATAGTTGAGAGTGAAATTACTATTGGTAACACTCCAGTAACAAAACTAACAGATACCTGGAAAGTTACTACAACTGCATTTGGTGACGTTATTCCAGATGATTTCTTCTTTATCGATAAAGAAGAACAAATTCCTGGATCCTACATTGTGAGTAATATGGTTTTGATGCAAGGTATAACATCACCATCACCATTGAGTGTAAGTAATGGTGAAGCATCAATCAATGGTGGAGCTTGGGTAACTACTGGATCGGTAAATAATGGCGACACTGTGCAGTTGAGAATGCTTACTCCTTCTTCGGTGTCTACATCAAAATCAATTAGTATTACAGTAGGATAATGGCAAACGTAAACATTAATTGGAATACTACACAAAGTGGTGTATCATCTGGAGGATGGGTCATTTCTAACAATGGAAATGGTGCAGGTACTAGAATTCGATTCAATCTAGAAACAGCATCTAATTGTGGTGGTAGCAATAGTAGTACACAAAGTGGTATTGCAACTGCGACTATTGTTCCTGGACCTAACTATGATATGTCCGTCGCACTTGCTGGTGTTGGAGAAGCACAAGACCCTGGATTTGAAGCAATTACTTTGTCAGTTGCTGGACCAGAAATCAGTGGCGTTATCTATACTGCTGCTGCAAGTGGTGGTGGACAAGGTTGTGCAGTAGCACCTGTTACAATCACACAGAATCAACCAGGACCATTTTATCTTCCTGCAGGTACTACAAATACACTGACTGCTAATTTTACAACACGAGATTCCCTATTCCATAACACTTCTTGTTTCTATCAAATTGACTTATCTTTTGTGGCAGTTGATCCTCCCACAAATATTCAATTCTTCAGAGCAAATGATAATTCTCCTACATTAACTATTGTTGAAGGCGATCCATGCATTCTTACATATGATACAAGATGGAATGGACAGACATCTGCATATACTGCTAGTATCAATCAAGGTATTGGTAATGTAACTATACTTCCTGGATGTACCATTGATACAGGATCTATTCTTATAAATCCACCATTGACTGTTGCTGATAGTGGAATAAAATATACACTATCAATTACTGGTTCTACTGGATCCCTAACACAAAATGTCGAGGTACTTGTTTTACCTCCTGATAATTCGCCTGATTTGATTCAGTTTGAGTCAATTTTCAATGCTGATTTATCTACTGAGTATACTACAGCAGTAAAGACAATTTCGGGATTAGCGGTGGCCACTACAGCAACTGCCACAAATGGAGCAGAAGTAAGTATCAATGGTGGTACATTTGTTACTGGTCCAATTGCAATTAATAATAATGATACTATTCAGGTGAAGATGACTTCATCCGCTAACTATGTCACATTGAAAACAACATCAGTTATTTTGGGTGATGGAACTGCTACATGGAAGATTACAACTAAATCAGAAGGAAATAATGTACCAAATCCATTTTCTTTCAATACTATAAATAATGCTCCTATTCTTTCATATATTGAAAGTAATGTAGTGACAATTACTGGTATTACTGGCACAAGTGGTGTTACTGCACCAGAATTCAATACTATCCCAGGATTTTTATTTGAGACTAAAGTTGGCAATGGACCATGGTCGTCATCTGCACAAACAATTGTCAATGGACAAACATTGCAACTTAGATTGTTTACTACTGCCACACTAGGAGATATTAGGAGTACATCTATCATAGTTGGTGACGGTGCTTCTGTACCTTGGACGGTGAATAATGTTCAGGTTGCAGATGATAACCCAGATTTCTTTGATTTTATTGATATTAGTGGAGCACCAGCATCAACACTAACTGATAGCAGTTACGTAACAATTACTGGTATCAATGTACCAACAAATATTATTTGTTCAAATCCAAATGTAGATATTATTGTTTATG
>Ga0181379_1001512_pt1 | contig 10952 bp, 7 predicted proteins | sample 2SPOviralmetaG_FD_130115 | JGI IMG/M metagenome (GOLD analysis project Ga0181379, IMG submission 130115) | Marine viral communities from the oligotrophic San Pedro Time Series (SPOT) site, San Pedro Channel, CA, USA - 2 SPOT_SRF_2009-07-10 | ecosystem: Environmental > Aquatic > Marine > Strait... | reverse complement strand
TGCTCTAGCATTCTGGAGCAGCAAGCAGGCCAGAAAGAAAACTGGCACACCCCCTTTACATGACGATGAGGAGGTGCTACAATTTGGAAGTAACAAGGAACCTGATGAAACCAACCGTCATTCTTGAGAGATTTCCCTACCGCTACGTCCAGTGCGGTCTTCTGGAGATCAACGGTAGACCTGACTACCGTATTCAAAAATATCATGAGTGGAAAAAGAGATACTTTGACATGTATTTCCTTGACAACCAGATGCAACTAGACACTTGTCTAGAAGATGTAGAGTATACTAAATGGTTAGATCCAGATGGTGTGCCCTGCTATGTCCGTGACACTGTAACAAACTAAGAGGTTATTATGAGCGTAAGATCGCAAGTCCAAGCTGCTGAAGAAGCACTCCGTCAAGCACTGATTAACGCTCTTGCTGAGGGAGATGAAGATTGTTTGTCTGAACTGTTTACTCAGTATCAAGCAATCAGTAATCTGAATAAAAAAGTAAATGACTTAACTCATTTTGCTTATGATTCAAATTACAATTTCAATCTGTCGTCTGATTATCTCCCTCGTCCTGGTGGCGATATGGATGCTTTAGATAATGTTATTGATTTTGGTAATATCAGTATCAATACTAATAGTGATGATAGTATCACCTTCAGTTAGTCTCGGTACGACTATAAAAGAGCCCTGGTGCGGGTGAAGATATCGCCGCTCAGTTTCTTACTTCTGATTAAAAAGTAAGTGGTGGTGCCAAAACCCCTTCCGTGTGGCTGTTTTCTTGTTTAGCAGTTAAAATAATAAAACAAGTGGCGTGCATGTGCTCTGGGAGGTTTGACCACCTCCCTACATGCGGGTGTAGTTCAGTGGTAGAACGCTATCCTTCCAAGTTAGATGTCGTCGGTTCAAGTCCGATCTCCCGCTTATTAAATACAGTAATGAAGAATAATCCAAATACAAACTCTTTCTTTCATCATAACGCCTCTATTAATCCTGAAGTTGCTGAGTTTATAATTAGACAACTTAAAGATTCAGATAGAATTGCTGCAGGATCAAATACTCACGGTAAAAAAAACTATGAAGGTAGCATCAGAAAGTCTGATATCTATTGGATCTCTGATACAGGGTGGGTTTCTGGAATGTTATCTCATTTTGTGAACCTTGCCAATACAACTAACTATAATTATGATCTTGGATACTGGGCAGATTCAATCCAGTATACTGAATACAATGGTGATGGTTCTCATTATGCGTTACATGCTGATACAGCAGAATCTTGTCGTATAAAAAATCATATCAGAAAACTTAGTATAAGTTTATGTCTCTCTAGAAAAGAAGACTATGATGGTGGTGAACTAGTATTTCCTGGAGAATATATTTGTGGAAAAAATTCTTACAAAATGGATATTGGTGATGTGATTGTATTCTCTTCAGATTATCATCATAAAATAAATCCTGTTACTTCTGGAAAACGTATTGCTTTGGTTGGATGGTATGCTGGACCACCATGGAGATAGGCAAATATAAATACTTCTAGCTTAGAATTATTGTCTTCGGAACGGGAAGTATGTCAAAACTGCTTGCGAATCAAATCGCCAATTACGGGGACAATGCTCCCATTGAAATTAAGGAAGGTCTTAGTATTCCTACTGGGAAACCTCTACAAGTAGCAGGAACTAATGGAACTTCTGGTCAACTACTATCATCTACTGGTAATTCAGTAGAGTGGATTGATAGTTTTGATGGAAACTATAATAGCTTAACTAATAAACCTAGTATTCCCTCAGCACAAGTTCAGTCTGATTGGAATGCTGTGGGTACTGTATCTGAAATTTTAAACAAACCCGTTATTCCACCCCAATCCACAGTATCTGAAATTCCTGCTAGTGGTGGTGGATCTTTATCATACACTCCTGCTAATGGACAATTCACTTTTGCTCCTGCAGACCTTAGTAACTTCATTTCTTCTGCAGCAGTTGCAAACAGTGGTAACTGGGATGCTGCGTATGCATGGGGAGATCATGGCACTGTGGGATATCTGACAGGAGAAACAGATACTCTTGATACTGTAACTGGTAGAGGTGCAGTTACAACAAATAATATTGAAGTTGGTGATCTTTCAGTTAATGGTGGCAATGGTATCTTTATTGTTGATGCTAACGCACAAATAAAACGTAGCAACAATGACTTAAGGATTTTTGTTGCTGGTAGCAACAACCTTGAAACATTCGCGAATGTTACTACAATGAAGGCGGGTTCTAATGCAGATAAAACTGCTTTAAAACTTACTTCATCTGGTGCTGCAGAACTTTATTACGACAGCGTTAAGAAATTTGAAACCACTAATGTGGGTGTTACAGTTACTGGCAACCTTTCTGTAACTGGCACAACTGATATTGATATTGAAGATTTAAACAACATTGATCTTTCCGTTGCTCCTCAAGATGGTCAAGTTCTTAAGTATGATTCTGAAAGTTCTACTTGGAAACCAGCAAATGATTTAGTTGGCAACCAACAGTCTGGTCTTGGACTTGGAGATCTATCTGTATCAGTACAACCAGTAGGTTCTGCTAACTTATCTTATAGTGACGTAACAGGTGTCTTTACATACACACCACCTGATCTTACTTCTTTCCTAACAACAGAAACTGATCCTGTATTCTCTGCTTCGGTTGCTTCTGGTATTATTCAACAAAATATTACCAACTGGAATGCAGCATATGGTTGGGGAGATCACTCTGGTGCTGGATATATCACATCAGAATCTGATACTCTAGAAACAGTAACTGGTAGAGGGTCTTCTACAACAAATCCAATCTCAATTGCTAATAATGCTGCAACTGCTTTTGTCGTTAGCGATGGTACTAACGAAAAGTTTGTTGTAGATAGTGTAGATGGTAAAGTTAATATTGGTTCTGCACAAGGTGGAGATAGTGGACTTTATATTTACAATCAAAATTTTGGTACAACTTCTATCACTCTCGATGGTCCTACTGGTGATATAACCACACAGGGTAAGATTTTCTATTCCAACAACTTTGCTAATCTAGTTGATCTTCCAAGTGCATCTACTTATCATGGTATGTTTGCACATGTTCATGGTGAAGGTCACGGATATTTCGCACATGCTGGTGCTTGGACACAGTTATTAGATACGGGATCTTCTGTTAATGATTTATCTGATATTAATATCACATCTCCTGCTAATGGTAACATCCTCAAGTATGAGAATGGTAATTGGATAAACACTCCACAAACAGGTGGTGCTGCTAATGTCACTATTTCTGACACTGCTCCTGGACTACCCAATGCAGGAGATCTATGGTGGGAAAGTGACAAAGGTCGTCTAAAAGTATACTATAACGATACTGATAGTTCTCAATGGGTTGATGCTTCACCACCACTAGCAAATGAGAATGTGCCTGTGCATGTTGGTGAGGTAGAACTTTGGCAGGGTGGAAATCAGATTACATGGTTAGGTAGTACTGGTGTAACAGCAGCAATAAGAGCTACTGAAGGTGGTGGTGGATTCCAAAGTCCTTGCATCAGGGTTACTTTCACACAAGAATTCAGTTCTTCTGATGCTTATACAATACAAGCCACAGTATACAATCCTAGTCAAATAGGTGATGTGTATCAAACTTCTATTCGTAAAACTGGTCCAGCGTATTTTGATTTCCAGGTATATAACTTAACAGATTCTGTTGTTGCAACTGATTTTAAAGTTGCTATTACAATCTATGCAATCTAAATACTACGGAAGGAGCATCTTAAGAAATGGCAATTAATTTTCCCTCAACATCGGGGCAGGCAACTGATGGAACATTTACCTATGTTGTAGCAGGTATTACCTACTCATGGAATGGTGAGAGTTGGACTGCTGCAGGTAGTGGTGCTACTGCTACAGATCTAACAGTTTTTAGTGCTATTAATACTGGTGTTGCTGGGGGTGGTTCACTAGCATACAACTCTAGTACTGGTGTATTTGGTTTTACTCCTCCCGACCTTTCATCATATCTAACATCAACGGGTTCTATTCAAACTCATAGTGATGTAGCTTTTGGAACAACTCCTCAGGCTGGAGATCTCTTTCAGTTTGATGATACTACTAATGCGTGGAATACTTGGACACCAGACTATGTTAGATCAACAGAAATAACAACATTTACTTCTGACGTTACATTTGAAGGTGATGTAACAATAGGTACTCCATCAAATCCAACAGAGTTGAACTTAGCTGTTGGCACATCTTCTGGTAGCAATAACTATCTACAAATATTTGGTGGAAGTAATGAAGTATATTTCAGAAACGTTGATGGTAGTGGTGGCGGTGGATCTATCAACATTCAGGGTCGTCAGGGTGTGTCACTTTGGCAAGACACTGGTAATTTAGGTCTTACCGTTGATGGTAATTGTGCTGTAAATCTATTCTATCAAACCTCATTAAAATTAAAAACCACAACTACTGGTGTTAATATTACTGGTGATCTTTCAATTAATTCAAACCCAGTATTCTCTAGACAAACAGTAACATATACAGCTGCTAATTTAAATAATGGTGCTAGTGTTGATTTCAATATGACAACTGGTTCTTCATATGCTCTACTTAAAGTAGATACATCACATGCTTGCTGGTTAACTCTTTATACTGATACAACTAGTAGAACTAATGATGCATCGAGATCTCAAATAACTGACCCAACTCCTGGATCTGGTGTTATTGCGGAAGTTATTACCGAGAATGCAGAAAGTCAACTAATTACTCCTGGTGTTATTGGATTTAGTTCTACTGGTGGATCTCAAACTTATGCGAAGCTTGTGAACAATAGTGGAACGCAAGTAAATCTACAAATCACCTTAACTTTAGTACCATTAGAGGTTTGATATGCCTACCAAAGAATACGTTGTAACAGTTTACAAGAAAGACTGGTTAGAAAACTTGTATGTGTATATGATTTCTTTGGGATGCAAGTTAGTTTTAAAGAGACCAGATAGTAGGAACACTCATTACTTACTTACAGAAAAACAGGCAAATAATTTAAGACAAAACCAAAACATTTGGGCAGTTGATGCAGTAGATGATTTTAAAGTTAAAAGATTTGAGATTGAACCAGAACCATACACTGTAGGTGGTGAGTTTTGGAAGAATGGTCCTGGTAGTACAGGAATAACTTCTATTATGCATCAGTGGGGACACATTCATTGCGCTGGAAATGATATTCAGAGAAGACAGGGTGGTGAGTGGGGTGATCCATCACTAACAGAAGTAATTACTGACGGTGTTGAAGTCTATAATAATGGTAGGCATACCGATGTTGTTATTGTCGATGATCCTGTATCTTTTGATAATGAAGAGTGGTATAGTGATACCACAGCTTCAACTAGATTTGTGCAGTATCAATGGTTTAATGAACTAAACAGTCTTGTCTCTACTATTGATGATGATGGTCAGACATTACCAACAGGGGCAATTGCATATCACGATGGTGCATCTCTTGCTTTATATCATGGTAATCATGTGACTGGAACAGCATGTGGTAGGCATTATGGGTGGGCAAGAGAAGCAAACATTTATAACATAGCACTTACAGATACTTGGTTATCAGGACAAAAAATTCAATCTCTGTTGGTGTGGGATTATCTGAGAGCATTTCATAAGAACAAACCAATTAATCCAGAAACTGGAAAGAGGAATCCTACTATTTCTAATCATAGTTATGGTGGAATTATTGAGTTTGAAACTCCTTTGACCATTGCTGATGTTGGTTTTGTACTTTGGAGAGGAGTTGTATATAATCCAAGCAATCCTCCTGCTGGTGGATGGACAGAACAATCGTTGACTGCTAACTTTGGTATTAGATTTGGCGTACAGGATATACCTGGATATAGTTCCGCAATCATAGCTGATGTTCAGGATGCAATTGCTGATGGCATCGTAGTTATTGGTGCTGCTGGTAATGACAATATGTATTTGGCGGAAGAAGGTGACCAAGATTGGGATAATATTATTGAATATTTTGGTTCAAATCGTTATCAAAATAGAGGAGCATATCCAAATAGTTCTGACAGTGGATCGATTGTTGTTGGTGCTTTGCAAGATAACAATCAATTCAGTAGATCAACTTATAGTCAACATGGTCCTGGTGTAGATGTATTTGCTCCTGGAGATGGTATTCTATCTGTCTATGGAAATGCTGGTGGGTTTAATGATACTAAGTATGTCCAAGGATCTGGTAATTTTTACTACCCAATCCAAGGAACGAGCATGGCTTCACCACAGGTGTGTGGTATTATTGCCATTGCTGCTGGTGGCGGACAAGATACATTTAACCAAGGAGATGCAAAGACTTATGTTGACACCATCAGTAAGTATGGTTCCATGACTTTCAACTTTGGGTCTGGTGGTCATGATGATAACACTGCTGATATGGGTGCTCCAAATAAATTTATTATTGCTGAATCTATTAGACCAGAGTATGGATATATTATGAGACAAAAAGATGCTCGTCCTGGTGTTGGTGTTAACATAGGACGTAGTGATTACAATGAAGGTGTTGCTTTTCCAAGACCAAGACTTAGATTTGCTCCCAAACCAAAACCAGTATCATCATCACAAACATACACATTTACTGTAGGAAATAGCGGAGCATCACACTATACATTTACCGGTAGTGATAGAGATAATACTTTCACTAATTCTAATGACCCAACTATTAATTGTAATGCTGGTGATACATTAGTGTTTAATGTGAGTGCTTCCGGTCATCCATTCTATGTGAAGACATCTGCTACTACTGGAACAGGCAATCAAGTTAGCACTGGAACTATTACCGGACAAGGAACTGTTAGTGCTGCTGTCACATGGGATACTACTGGAGTAACACCTGGAACATATTACTATATTTGCCAGTTTCATGGTGGAATGGTGGGACAGATTATCATATCGTAAGGCATAAATAAACAAGAGCACTAGTATTTCTTGGTAGTTAAATGGCTGACCGCTTTCCTCTGATTGTCAACTCTGTATCTAAGAAGATTGAAGAACTTGTTTCGGGTGACAATCTGGATTTATCTGGGAATGGCATCGTAACAAATGGTGATCTTGGATCTGGTAAGTATCTTGCTAGTAATGGTGCTGTTGTTTTTTGGGATAATCCTGGTGATGTTTATTTGACATTACCTCAAGCGGTAACTAATAAGACGTTTACTGATTGTGTTATAAATGCAACTGATAATACACTTACTAATATTGGAAATGAAGCATTAGTAAATTCTTCTATTAGTATCAACGGAACTATCGTATTTCTTGGTGGGAGTTATATTACTCCAGATAATAATACTACTTACTCTCTTGAGGCAAAAGATGTAAATGGAGATCCTAATTCAAAACTTATTAATCTAACAGGATCTGATAGTGTTGAAACATTTGCTTCCATTGGTGTTGCTCTTCCAGCATCTGTTCCTGCTGGTTCTAATGCCTTAGACTTAATAATTACTAGAGTTGCTAATGCAATTGAGATTTCTGGAACAGTTGTAGATAACAACACTATAACAACTATTCAGTCATCAACTGGTGGAACTCCACAATCTGGTGCGATTACTATATCAGGATCTGGCGGAGCTACTATTAGTCAGGATAGTCAGACTAAAACAATTAATATTAATACTGATAACGATGATACCATCACTCAGATAAGAGGTGGAACGGGACAAGTTTTTGCTCCTGGTAATTTTACATTCCTTTCAGGAACTGATGTTTCAATTACTCAAGGTGTGGATGCCAATACTGATCCCACTTTAACTATTTCTTCTTCTGATACAATCACTGCTATCAAAGGTGGAACATCTGGAACTTTTCAGTCTGGAAATATTTTAGTAACAGGTGGAACCGCTCTTGGTGGTAACGTAACAGTATCTCAAACTGGCACTACAATTGAAATTGATAGTACAGATACAGATACTATTACTCAACTTGCTTCTGGTGTAGAAACATTAACATCAGGTAACTTTAGATTTAAGCAGGCTGGTGCTACTACAATTACTCAAACTGTTCTTGGAAATGGAACAATTGAGATTGAAATTGATTCTTTAAACACTGATAGTGGTGCTAGTTTCGGAGCAGGCACGGGTCTTAGTTTTGTCTCCAATGATTTTTCTATCAAGAACGCTGGCAATTTAATTGATAGCAGAATTCCAATTTGGGATAATGCGAACGGACAATTTGCAAATGGTAGTATAACTGATGATGGAACTACTGTTACTATTGATGGTGATTTGACTGTATTGGGAAACAATACAATTCTTGAAACCAGCACTCTTGCAGTAGAAGATGCAACAATTGAAATCAGAAGAGGTTCATCACTGACAGGATCTGATGCGGGAATTCAAATCAACAGAACTACTGGAGCAGATGGTGGAGTTCTGACATTTAATAGACTGGAATGGTTTGAAGCAGGTGCTTATTGGAGATCTTATGATGGATCTATTGCAAATAGATTTGTTACAGAATCTGAAGCACAAACCCTATCAAATAAAATTCTTGACACTCCAACCTTAACTAGTCCTGTACTTGGAGATGCATCAGCGACTACTATTAATGGACTATCGATTACAGCAACATCTGCTTCTGCATTATCCATAACAAGTTTAAAAACATTTGCAGTTTCAAATGATATAACTTTATTTGCTAATGATACTAATGGTGTAGTAAATGTTAACTTTGATAATGGTGGTGGATCCGGTGCTAAAGTTGCATACAGTTCATATCACTTAGGGCAGTTTGCTTTAACAACATCAACTCAGTTGTCTGGTAAGATTCAAGACAAGTCTGGATCTGGTAAGTTGATGTTTGATACTAACCCAACTATTGTGGATAGTGTTATCACATCCAGTAGTGGATTTGATCTTATTAATACCAATGCTCTTGCTGTAAATTTTGCAGGTGATGCATCTGTAATTGAAATTGGATCAGCTACAGGAACAACTAGTATCAATCATTCATTAGAAGTTGATCTTAATACTGTTCTTGGTGCAGCATCAACTTCTACTGTGTTAGTTAATGGTACTGCTAACTTTGAAAATAATGATATTCAAATTAGAGGAACTGCTGCTAGTCCAATTTTTATTGGTAGAGGTGGTGGATCTGTTGAATCTAATACTAGAGTTGGATATGCTGCTCTTGGTGCTAACCAATCAGGATCTTTAAACTCTGCTTATGGTTATTCTGCATTAATTAATAATGTTTCTGGTGCTGCTAACACTGCTATCGGACACAATACTTTACGAGATAATGATGGTGGAAATAACAACGTTGCGGTAGGTCAAAAATCACAACTAGTTAATACATCTGGAAGTGGCAATACTTCGGTTGGTGTTGGATCTCTACAAAATAATCCATCTAGTGATTTTAATGTTTGTCTTGGATACTATGCTGGACATGGATCCACTGGTATTGGTAATGTAATTATCGGACCAGCTGACACTGAAAATACTCTAAGTGAAACTTTCTTCCAGAGTGCTGCTGATAGACAATTGATTATTGGATCTGGAACTGGTGCATGGATCAAGGGAGATAGTTCTTACAATCTCACTCTACCCAAAGACTTGACGGTAGATGGGGATTGTAGAGTTATTGGTGATCTTCGTGTAGATGGTGCTACAGTTACTATCAACTCCACGACCCTACAAATTGATGATAAGAACATTGAACTTGCTGCAGTTGCTAACCTGACAATTACAGCAGACGTTCAGAACGGTCAGACATCCATCACTAATATAAATCCTGTCTCTGGTATCATTGTAGGGATGGAAATTAGTTCACCTTCTGGTGCTATACCATCAGGAACTATTATTACATTTTTAAATCCTGGAACTAAAACTGCTACATTATCTAATGCAGTTTCATCTGGATTGGGAAGCGAAACATTTATTGTATTGGGTCCTACTGATACTGCAGCAGATGGCGGCGGTATGATTATTAAGGGAACTCCTGTATCACAGGGTGGTACTGGAAATAAGTCAATTCTTTATGATCATAGTAGAACTAAAAAGTATTTTGTATCAACTGAAAGTATCGAACTTGGTAGTGGAAAAGAATTTGCTATTGGAAACCAATTAGTATTAAATGGAACTACTATTGGTGATGGTGTTGTTAATTCTTCTCTAACATCTGTTGGTGTTCTGGTTGGAGCTAGTGGAGAACCAGCACTCGAAACTGACGGCGCAGTTGTTCTTGGTGGTAGAGTTGTTGAAGAAGTATTCAGCAATATGACTACTGCATTATCACTATCTTCCAATACTTTAAGTATCATAACTGCCGCTGCTAATACTATTTGCGGTGAAACTACTACAGCAAACCAAGCAATTAATACATGGCAGTTTTCTACTGCTGACCCAGATGGAACTCTTCTACAAAATGGTCAGTCATTAACAGTTACTTTAATTATTGATGCTAGCACAGCGTCTACTTATGGTGATGATTGCACTGTGGATGGAAATAGTATTCTTACTGGTGTTAGATGGTCTGGTGGTTCTCCACCAATTGCAACATCCAATACTGATATTCTTACATTCTTAATTGTAAAAGATGTTGGTGGCGTTATTAGAGTATACGGTCAAGGAAATACAGACTTTAGTTGAGGGGATAGATAAATGCCAGCAAGTTTTAGTAGCGCCGCCAGAAACCTTTTTCTTTTGGGTTCGTCTGGAGCAGACGCAGTAACAAATTTTTTCAAAGCAATTGATACGTCCAGTGATCCATCTGAAGGACAATTTCTTACAAGTCAAATTAAATTTAATTATTCGGACGAAAAATTTATTCTGTCGGGCACAGGATTAGGAAATGATTCATTTGGTTGGGTAGAAAAAAGAGATTATGATGCTGAAACTGATCCTGATAATCCAACATCAACAGAGGAGTGGGGAGTTAGAATAAATCCAACTGTATACAGCAGTGCTCTA
>Ga0181379_1001511_pt1 | contig 10953 bp, 19 predicted proteins | sample 2SPOviralmetaG_FD_130115 | JGI IMG/M metagenome (GOLD analysis project Ga0181379, IMG submission 130115) | Marine viral communities from the oligotrophic San Pedro Time Series (SPOT) site, San Pedro Channel, CA, USA - 2 SPOT_SRF_2009-07-10 | ecosystem: Environmental > Aquatic > Marine > Strait... | reverse complement strand
AGTACTTATTTGTTTGGGGTAAACTTTAGTAGACTAAAAGAGTTTACTCAAGAGACTAAGCAAAGACAAATTAAATTAAAAAGTTTTATAAATAAAAATGGATATAAAGTATACGATGAGAATGGAAAAGAAATAAGTATAGACTTACAATACTTTGGAAGTTAAAAAAAATAACCCACTAAGAGTCCGATTAAGGATTCCTAGTGGGTTTTTTATTTATGTTTTCTTAGGTAGTAAACCTTTCTTAGCGAGTAGTATTTTTATTTCCCTCTCAGCATTTGATCTTAATTCATTTGATCGTTGTTCAGTTACTCCATTAGCCATGTTCTCATTATAAACTAAATCTAACATAGCATCATTGATCTTAGGTGTGTTTGCTATTTCAGGATCTAGATTATACATTTCTACATATTCTTTATCCTTTATATCAGCACCCCTTAGTGCCAATATATTATATTCTATTGCCATAAGTTCCTCCTATGCAAAGAAATAGTCAGACTCTTGTATGTTATTAACATCTAGTTTGCCTAACTGTGGTTGTTGTATATCTAGATCCTCATGATCTTCAGATATTAACTCTTGTTCAAGCCAGTTGTAAAAGTTTTCTACATCATACATATCTATAAATATCCTCTTAGTTATACCAAGAAGATGTTCTACATCACATGCATGAGTAGAGAAGCTATCATGTACTGCACCAAACTCTCCATTCCATTGGTCTACTACGAGAGCCATATGACTTGCGTCGAGTGAGTGTATTACATTAGGTGATATCCCACACAAGAAACCTTGTATGTCAGGATAGTCAGTTGCTGCTTGAGCAACATGATTTATTCCTTGATGTCCACCAGTAGCTTTCTTAAACCCTGCTATAGTACCTCTACCTTTCTTACGTTCCATTCTAAACTTTGTGTACTCTACATCAAAGCCAGAAGGGGTTGTCCATTTGATTCTATCTGCACCATTACCATGTACAAGGATTGATTTGTATTTAGATGTAAACTTAACAAGTCTATCTAACTCCTCAATCTCCTCATCAGTAATGTCTTTTGTTTTAAACAGTTCTGATCTTCTCTTAACAGCTTCTTTGTATTCTTCTCCTGCTGGTTCTCCATCTTCATTTACTTTCTTGAAGGAACCAAGCTCATACTTTGCAAGCTCCTGAAGGTAACTCATAGTTTGTAGGGGTCCGGGACATACATTATTGATTGCTTTAATTAGTATCTTAGCAAACTTATTGCAGTCATCTTGAGTAATCCCATACTCTGTATGATAGTCTTCAGCTTTACAATCGAAGAACATGTTCTCAGCTATCTTCTTAGCACCTGCTGAGTATGCACGAGTCATACTACCACGTTTAGTAATACCTTTACGTATTCTTTTCATTGGCATACGACTGAGTATATCAACTAACCTCTCGTCTTCTGTAAGATTAATTAATTCTTTTGCAGTTTGTACATAGAAGTCTTTTTGTATCTCACTAGGTATTAAGCCTACAAGATCTCCTGTTTGGGTGTCTTTAGATATAGCACCTAAGTGCTGCCATCCATTGTTAGATCCATCAATAGGGATTGGAAGATGAGACATGTAAATTCTTTTATCCTTTACAGCTTTGTGGTAATCTGACCACTCAATACAACAAGCTAAGAATGTAACTATCTTTTCTGCTGTTGTATCTATCTCTCCATTTATCCCTAAGTCTATGATGTCATCCATATATTGATTCACCCATTGAACTCTATCATCTAGTGTCATCTTGTCTACTGATATATTATCTAGACCTTCTTCTTCTAGGTATAATTTGTAGTCTGCTTCGCACCACTCTGGTATCTCATCGATTCCATAGCTTGCATTAAAGCTTGTAGCTGTATGTACTGCTAACCAATACAGACCACCTTGTGTCATAGGTTTAGCTCTTGCGAACTTCAACATGCCACGAGATATATCTGATCCTTGATAGTTTAGGAATGGTTCTTTGTAGTACAACCGACCTCTGTAGTCAGCGTCAAGGTACTGATAGAATACATCTTCATCTTTCAGTATATTTGCTTTAGCTATAATGAAGCTCCACTCTAGAGCTTGGCTTCTACGCTTGAGTTCTTTTGCATCATTGTCTTCAAATGGTATTGAACTAGAGAACACTTCTTTATTCTTCTCAATAACTTCTAATACTCTTCTGTTTATTCTCCATCCAGAATTCTGTAGTTTGTTAATAGACTTTATGTATGGTCTATCTAATTCTAAATAATCTTTACCAGTCTTTCCTTTTATTACAGGGAACTGCATTGATCCAATCTTTTGCATCATGCTGTTGATAGATCTTGGAGGTACTACAGATGTATGTATTAGGTTTATTCTAGAGAACATTCCGGGTATGTCTGCTAGTTCTATCCACCGAGCAGTCGCAGATATTATGTAACTAGTATTCCTAGTCTTAGGGTAATAAATATCTACGAAGCCACAGTTATAGAAACCTTCTACGAATAGGTCACCCAATCTTATTTGATTGAGCCAAGTTAGTTCTCTACCCAGAGATCTACTTACTTCTCTACCTATCTTAGAAGATACGTTAGTTAGGTTGGCTGTACCTACAGGATTAGAACTACTACTAGTTGTGAATAGTATCTGTATCATCTGTAAAGATGACTTAACATACTTATCCATGTTCTCTTCGTAGTCTTTATCATACTGTAGGATTACAGCTCCAGTATTTGCTTTAGGGTTCTTACTATTTACAGTTCTCACTTTATCAATAAGGTATTCTGTAACCTCTAATAAAGGCTGCATATATTATTCTCCTACTATTTTAGGTGTAAATTGAAAACCTCCAGTTGCGTTTAGTCTACCTGTTGATCTGTCATATACAGCTGATCCAGCATTACCTGTAAGACCTGTAAATCTAGACTTGAGTACTCTAAACTTTATTATGTTACGTTCAGTATCATCTTCTGCTATTAAGTTCCTAGCAAAACTTATGATGTCAAACGAGATCTGTTTAATAGAACCAGATCCTTTAATGTCATCGATAGAGGCTAGCTTACCTTCTTCGAAACTCTTAGTTCCTCCTTGTGCTTTACGTAGGTGAGAGATAAGACCCAACCATATGTTGTGTCTCTTAACAATCTTAAGTAAGTCAGACATGATCTTATCAACTGCTTCATTACCTGAGAGTCCTTCAGATCCCTCAGAGACAGCGATAGTAATGTGATCTAGTACTAAGTACTTACAACCCATCAATGCCATGTATTCGATCTTCTCAATGAGACTGGAGTCGCTTACAGATCCTGCATGATCTAGTAGTATCAATCTCTCATCACCAAAGACTCTTTCGAATGCACCTCTAGTTTCTATTTCATTTACCATGTCAGGATTGTATGCTGACTTGCGTAACTGCATTGATATAAATTTCTCTGCTGTATCACCTACAGATTCTTCGAGAGATATAAGACCAATCTTATCTGTAGTTTTGTTTAGTAGATCAAGTATGATTTCTTTAATCACAGTACTCTTACCACTACCAGTACCACTAGTGAATAGTGTTATCTCACCATGTCTAATACCTTTTAGTTTATCATTAAGACCTGATAGACATGTTGGGTATGGTACAGATTCTATAAGTTGTCTCTCTTTAAACTGACCCCAGATTTGTTCACCTACAACTATCCCTGCAGGTGACCAAGGTTGAGCATCCCAAATACATTTTTGCAATGCTTCTGCACCCATTTCCTTTAAGACGTCACAGGCGTCCTTCTTAGGCAGGGTAGCGACCTTTACCTTACCCACCCCTATCATCTTAGCTACAGCTGCTGTACAGGCTTCTCCTGCCTCGTCCTGATCAAACGCTAGAATAACAGTATCGAACTTATTAATCCAATCTCTTTGCTCAAGTACTACTTTTGTAGCAGATGCAGAGGGTACAGAGACACAAGGATAAAACCTTTTGTACCTTTTGTAGAACGCTTCAGCAACTGCCATAGCATCTAACTCACCCTCAGTTATTACTAACATTCTATTACCAACTGATACATTCTGACCAAATAATTCTACGTTTGAAAAGTTACCATGTATTCTAAAATCTTTTGGTAATATTCTTTCTTTATAAGCTACTATCTCTCCCTTCTTTGTGTAAGGATAGTAATGTGACCCCGGATTTCCATCAGGAGTTGTTGACATTTTAACACTATAGTGATCTATTACTTCCTGAGATAGACCACGACTAGATACAGGGTAACTAGCATAACTAGAAATGTTGGTGATGACATCAGTATTTGTATAGGTGATTGGTTCATTCCTTTCCTCAGTTAATTTCTTTGATTTGTTGCAACTAAAACAAGTTCCAACTCCATCGTCGTAGGATGCAAACGCATCTGATGAGCCACAAAATTCACATGGACCCATTGTATATCTACTCATTGATACTCTCTTTCTGCCTTTAGCTTTCTATTCTTTGATCTATTCATCTTCGTTTTCATTTTACGTAGATTACTCTTCTTGTTCTTGCTCTTTATAAACTCTGACTCGAATATATTCTTCTCCTTTTGGGATGATTCGTTTTCTGAGTTTGATTTTGTATACTTTGTTATCATTGAAGTCCTCAAATATTCCTTGATATGTATCTAATATTGGTTTAATTATGTTGTCGAGATCAGCACCTCTGTTTGAGAAGCCACCCTCAACCTCGAATGTTACTTGGTTAATTCCAAAAGGCCACTCTACGTCCTTAAGAAACTCACTGATATCCTCTTGGTACTTAACATACTCAGGACTCTTGAAGGATCTCTTCCCTCTCGCTCCCAACATCTTGTTCGCACTCAGGGGTTTTATCTTGAATAGATGACTTAACATCTTCATATTCCTCCCATGTTTTAAGCATTGATAGTAGTCTTAGAGATATTTGAGGATCACCTGCATTATTGTCAGCCCATGCTTTCTTTACATGTCTCCACATCTTATCAGTTGCTATACCTTCTAAAAGTTTCTCAGCTTTCTTAGGACCAATACCTTTTATGCCCGGAATATTATCTGCACGATCACCAGTTAAGCATTGGATCATTAGAAGTTTATGTGCTTGATCATCATCTATAAACTCATAAGTATATTTATTAAAGTTGTAATGATGACCCGGAATTTGTAACAGGTCTTTATCAATACCTACTACTATATATGGTATCTCCATTTCACGAGCTTCATAAGCCCATATAGATACTAGGTCATCTGCTTCCATACCATTAGCTTGCACTGCTTCATATCTATTTATCATGTGTTTATAACCATGACCTAAAGCATCTTTTAGTTCTTTGTCTAGCTCTGGTCTATTACTTTTATACTCTTCATAAATTTTATTTCTAAAATTATCAAAGCCTTTCACAGCAACCTTCATTCCAGAGATAAAGAACTTAGATTGTATCTCTGACATTAGGTTGTCTATTATTTTACTTATCTCTTTCTTCTTTTTAGTTCTACATGCTGCTTTAAAGTATATTGAATCAGCATCTACGAGAAGACAAGCTCTTTGTTTCTCGACTATATCATCTTGCATACTTACTCCTTTCTTTATAAGTATCTTGATTTACATATGTCTTCACTGCATGACAGTTCTTACATAACACTCTACATTTAGAGAGTTCTTTCTTTACTGTAGTCCATCTCTTAGATGAGATAGTTCTACCCTCACTGACAGTGAACGCTTTCTTTCCGGGTTCTATGTGATCAAGGTCAAGGGCTACACCATTAGCATTGTAACCACAGTGTTCACAACCCTTTATCCTTTTCCATCTATGTATTATATCTTTACGATATCTTTGTCTTGCCCATCTAGAGGTGTACTTACAGCCATTGTAGTTCTTACCCTTCGGTATTCCTTTACTTGCCATTAGTGTACATCTGCGTAGCTTGTGCCTATTATGTAGTCACCACCATCCATACACTCAACACCAAATTTCTTAGGTGCTTCTCTGAAAGATTCCTGTAGTATCTCACCGACACGATCAGCATCTTTCTTTGAAGATACATATGCAATCTCGTCATGGTAAAATAGTCTAGGTTCAGCTTCTAGCTTCTCTTCTCTAATCTTTCTCATAGAGTAAGACAAAGCAGCTTTACACGTAATACCTTCAGTAGTTTGTAGTAAGTAATTTAGGCACTGATGTTCTGTTGTAGGGAACACAGGTCTACCATCCAGTGCAGGAAACCATCCAGCTCCTTGACTATGATATGTAGAGTTCCATGTCTTACCTATCCATTTTCTTAGTTCTTCTAATCCTTTGATACCTCTTGCAAACCTAGCTCTAGAATCTTTACCAACTCTAGCATTAGATTTACCTGTTAGTATCTGACCAAGTTTAGCATCACCAGCTCCAAATAAATAACAATATAAATAGTTTTTAGCTATACCTCTAGAGCATCCTAGTGCATCAGCATTTCTTTGATGTTGATCACCATAGCATACCTCATGTGTGAACTTATCATTACCAACGTAATGACATAGCGCACGTAGTTGATTACCAGAACTGTCAGCTCCGACAACAACCATATCATCGTCAGCTACGAATAGTTCTCTTAGTTCTTTACCATACTTTGCAGTAACACTTGGTAAGTTAACAATGACTTCGTGTCTTGCTCTGAACGTAGGAGTACCTATGACCCACATGTTACCATGAATACGTCCATCCTTTACCTGCTCCAACCAGCCTCGTATAACGGAGGAACGATTTCGTAAGGTGTAGTAGTCATCAATCATCTCCCCTATCTCACCGAGCTTTAGAAGCGATGTGGTAGTAAGTTTAGGTGTAGTAGTTACCCAAGTACCATCTGGTAGTCTTTTCCTGACAAACTCATCAGGTTTCCAACCTTTCTTTGTTAGAAGCCACTCTTTTACTAAATCCAGTTGACCTAGTGTCACACCATTTACAGTGAACCTTTGGAACTCTGTACCTGCTTCCATGACATGAGTATCTTCACACTTTACGTCATACCCAAAGTACTCAGATAGTATTCTTGCAGTTGATATAGTGTAATGACCATTCTTCTTGAACTTAGGTGTCTTAGGTGTTTTATCAATGTAATGTTTGTACTCACCCATCTCAGGTTCTATGATACTACATATAGTAGTCATCTTATCTTCCATCATTTTGAGATTCTTGTGAGCTAGATCTATATCAAATTTCCAACCTTTTTCTCTTGCAAGCACATTGAATTTTGCTGAGTCATGTTCTACTTTCAGACCCTCACTTATCAAAGGGTAGTTGTCCTTTATATCTGTAAACTCTTCCAATAATTTGTTGTATACATCAACATTCAACTTAACATCTTGGACACAGTATCGAAGCATCTCTCTACTGTAAGCACTCCAATCATCATAGTGGATCTTAGAGTTGTTTAGATGTTCTCCCCATCCTGCAAGACCTTGCTTGTGGGTACGTCTGTAGCGTAGGACTTGTGACATGATCCATGTGTCGTAACATTTCTTTGAGTTAAGATCTGTTCCATAGAGCTTGTCGACTTGAACGTTGTCAAATCCGATGATGTTATGCCCGATAAGTACTTGGGCGTTCTTGAGAAGCGATATCCCATCTTGGATAGAAGGGAGTTTATCGTCGTGGTCAGAGTATTTATATACAATTCCAGTCTCCATATTTTGTGCTACTAAGCACCATATTACAGTTGCGTCAAATCCATCTGTTTCTATGTCATAACATAGTTTCATATTATTTACTTTCTTTGTTTGTACACTTTGGACAAATTCTTAGTTTGTCAAAGTTCATTCTGTTATATTTTATTTTACATCTCATACATGTATATTCAGCTTGAAGTTTTTCAGCTATAAAGTCCCAGTAAGATAGACCTTGTAGTCGCACTTCTTCTTTTTCTTCTTCATATGTCATTTGCTTCTTTACCTTCGAGTTGATTGATACGCATTTCAGCATATCGTATGACTTTTCGTAAGTCTGTTATCTCTGATGTTATTTCATCTTGACCATCATACAATTTGAAACCAGCTCTCATGGCATACTTTACAATATTACCACGCCAGAACTCTGCACCATTTTGCATAATAAAAACAATAGGTTCTATAGCCCATCTCGTATAGTGGTTTGGTCTTTCTACAACATCTTGTGTCATAACATATCCTTTCTTTTTATAATTTCTATATACCCCTTAAAGAGAATACTCTCTATTATCACGCAAAGCCAAGAGGAGTTAACATGGCTCATAAAATACATCCAAATAGTTTAAAGAACCTCAAGCCGTTGCTCACTTCTGAGAATGCTAGAGAGTACCAGTTAAAAGCAGCTGCAAGTCGTAAGGCAAATAACCTTGCAAGAGAACAGTTGAAGTTAACAGTTAAACAATTTAAGGAATTCAAAGATTCTTTTGAAGAGAACCCTGTAGGTGCAATAGATATTCTTCGGATACTAATGGTTAAAGCATTAGATGAAGATGATCTAGTACAAGCTGCAGACCTTGCGAAGTCTCTTGCAGAGTTTGAATCGCCTAAATTGTCTAGGATAGATCAGACAAATACAGAAGTATCTGTAGATGAATTGTCTGATGAAGAGTTGAATAGAATGTTAAAGGAAGTATCTAGTAACATTCCACAATAATTGTGGCGCGAAGCGACACGTATGAATGCGATGCCGGGCAAGCCGATGTCGGGCTTTCATAAAAAATTAAAAATATACAATAACCCTAAGTACTATTACAGTACCTAGGGTTTTTTTTATTTTAGCATAAGTTATCTATATCATCTAATAATAGTTTACCTATTTCAGAGTCTATACCGAATTGTTCTTTTATATAGTCTAATGTTAGATTTTTGAATTCACTCCAACCAGCATTGAACTCATGATGTTTTAGATCATCAATTTCTGTTGCAAGTTTATTTATATCAACCATCATTATCCTCCAAAGATTCTAGTTCTGAACCGATAGCCCATAGGTTTTTAACACCCCAATGAGCTGATTCTAATTCTTTTAGATCACTTAACCATAAATCACTACAATCTTGTATTGTAAATAGAGCATTTTCTACGACGTTATATAATTTTAATATAGCATCTCGTTCTTCTGGGTTAAGTTTATTGAAATTATCCCATTTCATTTGTTTTATCGTATTTCGTTTATTTATATTTTCTTTACTTAAGTAATTGAAAGCCATTAGTCTATCCATTCTATTAAGCTGATACATTCTTGAAGAGTGTCAAATTCTTTTACATCTCTTTTGTAATAATTTCCTTGATCTTTTAACATACAGATTACGTCTTTTTTGAAATCATCACGACCATCTACGAAACCCATTTCATAGGATTCTGACATTGCTTCATGTCTTTCTAGTTGGTGTAGCATTTTTATCCCTTTCTTTAGGTAGTTTGGTTATATCATCAGACCAATCGTCTGTTGGATCATTTGGAACTTCGGGTTTTTCTCCGAAGTCTTCTTTTTCTACACTCATATTACACCTCTCGGTTAGTTAGGAGTGTCCTCATTTGGAAAGATTAAATCAAATACGACTTTTACAGTACCTCTTTTTGCTGCACCTTCCATATCTAATACTAGGAAATCTAATGGACATGTTCTTAACCATAGATATAATTCTTTTGCATTCTCTTGTGTATTAGTCATTTGTCATCTTTCACTGGTTCTATGACAAGTACTTCTTCTTCTACAGTTTCTGACCAGTCATCTGGTGCAACTTGGAAAGCCATACGTGCAAGTGCGTCTGCTACGTCATAGTCATTGTCCATGTCTTCATCAACTTGTAGTTGGAACTCGTATTTGCCACTAGGTTTACGATATACTTCTACAGTAAAGAACCATTCTGGTTCAGGCTCTTTACGTTTTCTAGCAGGGAAGTCTATGATGTTCTCATCATCTACATAACCATTATTTTCTGGTTTGTTTGGATAGCTCATTACTTATCCTCTTCTAATAGTATTATTTGTGCAGTTTTAAGTTCACCACCCACTAGTCTTTTCCATTCTTCACAGGCTTCTACTTGTGCATGTTCTGGGTCTTTGGCAGTGACATATACACTTCTTGTAACTTCACCAGTTACTAACACTGCATAGTTTTTCATTCCTTATCCCTTTCTTCTCTATGAACTTTAAGAACTTCGGTAGCAATACTTACTATTTGAGATCTATGTATTCCAATATCTGCTAGTTCTCTATCAGTTAGTCTATTTAGTGCATTGATAGTACATCTGGTGTTATATCTTTGACGCATTCGTTCTATCATACTTCTAAAGTTTATTTGCATTTTTATTTCTCCTGATTTTTTCTAGAGCATGATATAAGTCATCAAGCATTGTTTTCTTCATGATAATGAGGTCTACTCTAGATTCATCGTGTGGATCTTGTTGTCGTATCCAGTATGAGTCATTTGTTTGAGACACTTCTATATCATAATCTTGACCACTTGGGTCTAGTAATGTGATGATAGGAGAATCGTAATCGTATTCAATTGTGAATGTCATGAGTAGACCTCTTTTTGTGTTTAGATTTTCTAATTAGTTTCTTAGTTTTATCAGCGATAATCCGTAGCCTGAACTTTGGATTACGCAAAGCTTTAGCTACAGGATTACGCTTTTTCATATTATTCTGAAGCTTCTGCTGGTGGTTCAATTGTAGGTTCTACGTATGTTGCATCACCTAATAGCAAAAGTATAAATAATATTTGGAACAGTCCGATCATTTTAATACCTCATCTGTTATCGCCAGAGCCACCTAGCACATTTCTAGTCTTACGGTTGGCAAGTTTCCATAAGTTTTTATCAGCTACAGTATCTAATGAGTAGCCAAGTTCTGTGGATAGCATTGCTAAGTACCACATTACATCACCAAGTTCATGTATAATGTTGTCTGGTGATGATCCGTCACGTATTACTTTTTTAACTTTATTAGCTACTTCTCCAGCTTCTCCAGTTAACCCCAGAGCAAGATACTCTAGGGCTTT
>Ga0181379_1001510_pt1 | contig 10958 bp, 8 predicted proteins | sample 2SPOviralmetaG_FD_130115 | JGI IMG/M metagenome (GOLD analysis project Ga0181379, IMG submission 130115) | Marine viral communities from the oligotrophic San Pedro Time Series (SPOT) site, San Pedro Channel, CA, USA - 2 SPOT_SRF_2009-07-10 | ecosystem: Environmental > Aquatic > Marine > Strait... | reverse complement strand
GACCAGTCATTGATTGTATGGTCTGCTTTTATTTGTTCTATATTAAAACCAAAAGTATGTGCATATTTACCACTAACTTTTCCTTGAAAGCCAGTATCAAACATTTCTCTATTATGGTGTACTCCAGAATTATCTACCCAGTTAAAGTCAATTGTAAAGTAAACTGAAGTTTCATTTATATCTCCTTTGTTATCTCCCTTTTTAGTAATAGCAGACATACCAGTAGTAGATATAGTAATTTTTATGTAGTCTGTTTCTCTCTTTTCAAATGTTCCACTTGAAATAGTAAAGTATTGAGGCTCCCCTTCTAAAAGTTCTGCACTACCAACATCTTTTGTAGTAGCTGCACTTGGATACTCTGCAAAGAAGTCTGCATCAACTACTTGTGTTGCATCACCATTTTTTGTGATTACAGTAAAGTTATTAAAGTTTGCAGTTGAAGATATACGACCTGTAGACTGATTAACGTTTCTAAGACGAGTTTCATCAATTAAAATTGAAGCATCGCCATATACTAATCCTTTAATTGGACCTTCGCATAATGCATCGATAAACGCGGCAGACTGCCTTGCAAACATATTATCGTCTGCTTCAAACGTGCTTCCGCCACCTCCTTTTCCTTTAGAGCCTCGAATTGATATTAAGTGTTGATTCTTTTTCATTATGGGTGCATTCCGTAGCCTCGGCCATAGTTCCAATTACGTGGGTTACTTGTAGTAGTTGATCCTTGTCCTGATTTACTTCCGTCTGTTCTAAAGTTTGATATACCTACCATCTTTCTTCCTGCTGTTACTTTTTGTCTTGATGTATTTGTAAAGACTGATGCGGAGATTGTTTTAGAGCCAACAATCGCTCTTCCATACACAAGAGGAATTGCTTGTCCTTGTTTAACTGTATTGACGGGCCCACTAAATAAATAATTTTCTGCTTTCTCTGCTGAAGTTCCGTCTGGCACATCTGGGGCAAGCATCATTGCAGCTCCTCCTAGCATAAGTGCTGTACCTAAGTACCCAAGTCCTTGTGTAGCAAGGATTGCTGCTGTACTAGTCCCTGCAGCTGCTGCTGCTCCTGCTATTGTATACGTACCTGCTGATGTGAGTGCTGCTGCTCCTGAAGCCGTAACTGCTGCTGTACCTGCTGCTGCAGTAGTACCTACCAATCCTGCTCCTGCGACCGCACCAGTACCACCAGCTGCTCCAAGCCCTGCAATACCAAATCCTGCTAAACCACCTGTTGCGGCTAGTAGAGCCACTCCTAATACCATCATGAGTCCTGAACTTTTTGAACCCCCAATTACTGGTACAAAAGAATATGATTGTTCCATATTTGGATTCTGTAGTACTAACTCTTCTTCCATCTCAATCGATTCGTTATCTACTAGTATCTCATAACCTTGCACTCCTTCTGCAGATGCTAAATACTGACGCATACCAGGGCGCTGTGCCATAATAGCTGTTAGTGCTTCTGCGGGCGAGTTTACTGCTAGGTTCCATTCTGACCCAAACTTTTCTCCTAGTTGTCCTTCTAAATAAATTTTTCTCATGTCATACTTTGATGTCTTACTACCATTCTGGTAATTTGTTTCCACATACCTGCATAGGTATCTCTGCACGATAATCTGTTAGGTGCATGATGAAGCATTTTTCCTCGTCCTACATAGATTCCTGCGTGATTGGTAATCTCACTATTTAGAGCCATTAAAATGAGGTCATTTGGCTGTAGAGTACCATCTGTTACTTCTATAAATCCTTCACTTTTGAAGTTGTCTAAGTATAGATTCTTTCCCTTTTCCCAAAATTCCCACTCATACTCATATGGGTATATATTTATATCTTGCGTCTCGAAATAGTCTTTCACTATTGTGAAGCAATCGTAGATGCCATAAACGAAAGGTCTTCCCAGTAAATCATAAGTGTTTTCGCTTGGTTCCAATTTTATCCATTCGTCATTTTCTCCAAAAATATACCATGGAATTCCTAATTTATTACATGCAGCTCGGTCAAGTTCACTTGGGTCTGGTGAACAGCCTGGGTGACTATGTACTACACCTATTACATCTCCTTGATTTGCTACTGCTTTATAATCTAAAGGGTCGATAATAAAATCATTTTTTGGATTCTCTGCTTTATTTTCACAGGGGTTCCATTTAATTCTTCCTCGCTGTAAACTTAATAGTCCACATGCTTCTATATTTGAGTGTTCGTAAACGTATTGTTTTATATCTTCTAGTACTGGTTCAATCATTATCCTATCGCGGCTCCTGGGAATCCTCCAAATGGTAAGGCTACATTTAATGTACCTCTATTGTTAATATTAGCTTCTGCAGCGGCTCCTGAGCCCCCGCCTCCACTAAATGATACTGTAGGCGCAGTTGTGTAATCTGCACCATGTGAAGTCATTTGTACACGAGTTACTTTACCTCCAGAAACAGTTGCTGTTGCAGCTGCTCCTGAACCGTTAGTTCCTGTATTATCAAAAACAACTGAAGGTGCTGAAGTATAACCACTTCCACCTCCAACTGCACCATTTGTTTTAGTTACAATAACACTTGTTACACCTGATCCAGCAGCGTTGTGTCCGTAACGGATTGCACATGAGTTTAATCTTTTACCGCACACATCTCCAAATTCCCAATAAGATATATTGGTGGGTCTTATTATATCATCTGCAGCATCTCCTGTTGCAAGCTGATGAGCTGTTAAACATTTATATAGAGTAACTCTTGTTGCTTGTAAGAACCCACTTGATGTTGTTATAGTTGCACTTGGATTTTGAACTGTAATAGAAGTAGAAGTTACACTACTTACATATAAAGGAACTGCTTTAAAATTTGCATCTTCATCAGTAAATCCTTTTGCAATTACAAATTCTCCTGCAGTTATACCATGACCACTTGCTACAGTATAAGTTATATTTGCACCCGAACCAACAGCACTTGCTGCTATTAGTCCTCCAATTGGTCTATAGTACTCTACATGGTCTCCTACTGAATAACTTTGTGCTGCGTATAAATTACTTGTTCTATTGCTAGAAACATCTTGTCGACCCCAGATTGCGTGAGTAGTAATTCTATTGTCATCTTTGTCAAAGTATAGAGTATGTTCAATACTATTTATTGTAAATCTATTATCTGCTGGCCAATCACAACCACCTTGGTCTGGGTCTTTGTATTTCCAAGGACAACGTGCAGCTACAACTGCTCTTCGAGGTAGTTGAATTCCTTGTACGTCAAATGCACTTGCAAGTTCAAATTCTACCATAGTAGCAGTTTCTGTAGTTTTTCTTTCTACATAGTATACATCTCGATTAAATTCTATAGGAGGATTTGTACCTAAATGCTTTTGTAGAGTTCTTCTTCGTATTACTTTTGCTCCTACTAAATCATCATACTCGCTTAGGTGTGCATTCCAATATTGATTTATATTTGCAAATCTAACGGTAGGTCTTGGTAAACTTCCTGATCCTCTAACTTCCCAACCTTCTGATTCTACTGGAAACGCACTATAAGTTTGTTGTCCGTAATGTCCAGATGTAGTTGACCCGAAATTAGTATCGTCTAGTAAACTGTACCATGTAATATCTGCTGCCCCATTTGAGCCGTCGTGAAAGTATAATTTATCTATACCTGCACCTCCAATATCACTATTGGGTACTTCGACTTCAAAAACAGTAATTAAACTACTGCTAATCGATTGACCTTGTAAGTCAGCTGGTATAGTACCTACAATTGGCTGGCTCATGCCTCAAAAACCTCTCTTGCTGTACAACTTAATGAATAAAAATTATCATAAGTCATAACTCTATTATAACCTTCTAGTACAACTGTAGCAGTCTCCTCCCCGTCAACTGAGTTAGGTACTGTTAGTTTTGCAGTATCTACTGCTGCAAGAGTATTCATAAATTTATATAATTTATCTATGTCTTCTTTTGTTCTATTATTAAAAGTTAATCCCCAAGAACGTGGAGTATTATTTATACCATCTCGAACTCTCATTTCGTAACCATCGCCAAATTGTGCTTTTAATACACGAGGTTCTGGAGCTTGTTGAATACCTCTATCGTATACGACTTTTGCACTAAAGCCTGTTATGTTTGTTCCTGCAGAGACTGTGCCTCCGCCTGTCTGTACTGTGTTAGTTGCTAATCCTAGTGCCATTATGACCTACCTTTTGTACCTTGTGCGTTTAATAGTCCACCAGGCCTCATTTCTTGTTGTAAATGTTGTTGTACCATATTTCCAATACTTCTTCCTAAACCTTGCATACCGTCGCCTGTTACTTGTGAAGCTCCTTGTCCTTGACCATTCATAGTAATGTTTACAGTAACTACGTTACCTGCGCCTGGCATACCTCTCATATCTACAGGTATGCTTCTATCATTTCCAAGAGGTACGACAGCTTCTCTACCATGGAGCATTGCCATATAACCAGAGTTAGGACCGCTTGCGATACCCCCACCTCTGTACTTAGTCATCTCTCCACCGTATCGTCCCATGCCTGGAATTGATGAAATGCCTTCCATCATACCCCCCATTCCTGGGAACATAGCCATCATTATCTTTAATGCAGCTGCTTTTGCAAACATAGCTGCTAAGTCTGAAAGTACTGATTTAGCAAGATCTTTCATTCCGTCTTTAAATGATTTTGTACCATCTACCATTGTTTGGAACATAGATACGAATCCATTTGAAAGAGTATCTTGTATACCATTCATTAGTTCTACTTCAATATTTAGGCTTGCTTGTTCTATTGCAAGTTGCTTGGTTTTTTCTATATTAAACTCTTCTAGATCACCATACTTCACAAGGTGTGCTTCTACTTTCTCATTAAATAATTGTTCAGCAGGGTTAAGTGTAATTCCTTTTATTCTTTGAACATGTAGTAGTTGTGTTTGTGATAATAGCTGATCAGTAACAAATTTACTCGCTTCTTGTGTGTGCTTCGTATGTTGTGCACTAAGTTGAGTTGATTCTTGTTGTAAGTTAACTCTGTCGCTATATAGTTTAACTAGTTCTTGATAATTATCTGCATTTATGTCTAGCCCCTGCATTGCAACTAACGGATCCATTCCTGCTGTAAATGATGCGTTGTGCTGTTGAATAGAGCTTAAATTTGTTGTTTGTTTGTTTGCATTGATGTTTTGTTTAGCAGTTATTTTATCACCTTTTGCTTTATGTTTTTCAGCCGCAGATCCAAACCCATACTTATTAGAAGTGGCGAGATTGTTATCAATGTTCATAAGAAGCCCTTTAAGTCTAAGTTCTTCTCGTATAGCATCTAATTTTATAAATTGTATATTTATTTTTGCTTGGTCTAAGGTAAGTTGTTCGCCTGCATTCTTAAATAATTGATCTTGTAAAGTTACTTGTTTATCTGCATTCGCAACTGCCTTTTTACCATTTGTTACTGCTAATACCTGCGTTTTGTATGATTCCCCTGTTACTCCATTTGCTATGCTTAAAAGTTCAGTTTCATTTTTTAGCAGCTTCTCCCTGTCATCTGCTGTGATTACTCCATCTACTTGAAGTCTATCTAATAGTTTGTTTACTTCTAGTTGTTTGTTTGCTTTTGCTACTCGGGCGTCAGCGGCAGCTTTCAGTTTCTTTTCTCCCGCTACCGAAACCTTGTATTGAGCTTTAGCCATTGCAACACCTTTTCCACTTCCTACTCCTTTCTCTGCTAAAGTTTGTGCGTTTTGTATTTTCTTTTCCTCTAACGCCAGCATGTCTTCTTGGATAAATTTCATTTCTTGAAGCAAGGTTTTATTAGTCTCATTAGTTAGTTCCATAAGAGCCAGCTCTTTTTCAGCGTCCGCTACTGCCTTAGCCATCTTCTCCAGCTCCTTTTTACTTTTCCCAAACTTCTTCGCTATCAACTCAGCGTTGCCGTCTATTGCTAGCAGTCCCTTAATGATTTCAGGTACACTACTATTCATATCAACTTCGTCCCCAATAGCCATAGTATCAGTAGTCAATCCTAAATCTGCTACCATATTTTGCGCCCCTAGAAGTCCAGTTCCATAGCTTTGTCCCATGGCTCCACTATTCATGAATTGCTCTGCAGCTTTGTCACGAGCCTTTTCATCATATACACTTACTGTGCTAGTACTAGTATTATTTCCTCTGTCACGGTATAGCAGTTTTTCACTATAGATGCCCGATCCAAAGTTTGAGGCTAACCCACTAGCGTTTTGTTTATTTTGTTTCATCTCTTGAATTCTAGCTGATAACTGAATTACAGCAAGGGCAAAATCATCAACAGAAGCTTGAAGAGGTTTCATTAAATCTTGGAAAGGTAGTTTTGCCATTCTTCCTATAGTTTTTTCAATTTGTTTATTAACTGATTTAGTATTCGCTGCAAATCTTTCTAGAGCTTGAGCTCCATTGATTATATCATTAGCTATTTGTTTGTATTCGTCGCCGTTTTTAGCCCCTGCCATTAAGTCTGCTTGGAAACCTTTCATTCCAGGTGCAAGTTTTTCTATTTGACGAGCCTGTTCCTGAAACTGTTGACCGAGCTCAGTCTTCCTAAATTCTGATGCTGATTTCCCTGACTTCGTTAACTCCTGATTATAATTAGCAACTAGTTTTACAATATCTGCAGATTGTAGTGCTTTTCCAGTTTGGCCTACTCCATCAACAAGTCCTAATAATCCTTGGTCACGAACTTTACCCATACGATCCATTTCTTCATTTATACTTTTTAATCTTTCACTAACTTCTTGTGTTTCTTTCTTGAACTTTTGTGCTGCTTTGTCTCCTTTTTGGAAGTAATCAAATAATGCTTTACCTCCTGCAATAACCATAGCAATTACTCCAAGAACACCTGCAATACTCATTACTGCATTCATTGCCATTGCTCCGACTTTTGCTATTTGTAGTTTAGCAGCTTCAGCTGCTGCAAATACTGTAACTCCTGCATTATATGTTGCATCTATTAAAAGCTGACCACGTCTTCTAATGCCTAATTTAACTTTTTCGCTTTTATTTAAGAGAGCTTCTTGAGTAGCTAAGTGACGTTTAAATGCTACTTTTTCCTCAGCATTAAACTTCATATAGATACCTTTTTTCTCTTTAATTGCTCTTCTATATGCAGCTACTTGTCTTCTATTTAATTGCTTATAACCAGTCTTAGCAGTCTTTCCTGTTTTAGCATCAGTCTCCATAATATCGGCGCCTTTGCCTGTAACACCTAATTTATCTAACCCGACTGCGGATTCACTTATATCTGCTTTTGTAATTTTTGTTAGACCTGTCATAACAGTTCTAATTTCTTGTCCTGCTGTTCTGTATGAGCCAGCCATATTACTAAGTGCTGTAGATTGTGCTTTAGATGACTTAGCAATAGATGCGTCTAAATCTGGGAGTAAACTACTAATAATAGGAGTAACAAATAAACCAATGGCTGCAACAAGTGCTGCAGCATTATCTTTAAAAAAGCTAATCATAGGTAGTAAGACTTTTACTAAAAGCTCTTGGAACCCTAGTACTAAATCGTCGATTTCTTTTGTTAGCTGTCCAAGTGCAAAAGCGTCTGGATCCATAAGTTCAGTTATTCTACCAAACTTTTGTTCCGCCTGTTCTAAAACGTCATTTAAAACTGCTTGCGTTCGTTCAAAAGCATTCAAATCATCTCTAGCTTTACCTACAGACTGTGCGTAGTCTCTAGTAGCATTTTCTAGTCTTAGTACAATACCTAATTCATCTAATAGTTCTGGTTCGGCTTTTGTCACACCTCGAACTAATCTGTTGAATGAGTCTGTTAAATCTCGACCTAGTGCCATAGAAGCGTTTTTTGCGGCTACCCCTAATGATGTCATTTGACTTGCACTTAAACCTGAAGCAGTACCAATAGCTACAGAACTTGCGGCCGCCTTAAAGTCTAGCATACCTTCAGTTGCCATTTGTAAGTCGTTTGTTAAAGTTTTATATGCAACGCCCGTGATTGCTCCGAAGGCCTTTTGGCCCTCTATGAGGTTTCGGGTTTCCATTGAGGATTTTAAGAATTGAAATGCCGCTGAAACAGCAAATACTTGAGCAGCAATGGTTGCGTAGACAGCAACAATCCCACCTTGCATGGTTTGTGCTTGCTTGCTAAAGTTTTTGGTTGCGTTTGAAGATTGCTGAGTTACGCCTTTTATTCGACGGTCTGTTGACTGAGAAGCTTTTCCTAAATCATCTACTTGTTTAGTTGCCTTCTTAGCTTTTTGACCAAAAATTTTAAAAGAACCACCATCAGTGGTTTTTATAATAATTTCAGCTGCTTCGACTTTTTTCTGTGCCATTTATTTTTTTGCTTTACTTCGCCTTCTATCGGCGTCTTGCTTACGTTTAAGCTCTGCGTTGATATTTATCGTACTACAGCTCTCTATATGTTTTAAGAAAAAGCAAACTGTTTTATGGTCTTCAACACCATTTATGTCTAATAGATCTTTTAACGGTGACCAATCTTTACCCATATAAGAACCACTTGCTCCGTCCCATCTATCAGGTAACATCGCGTGTGTAACAAAAGCCTCCTGAATTTCTAAAGGGAAGTCCCCTATTTCAGGTGGCATTTCGTCTGGGTCTGGTTCTTGTTCCAACTCGTGGCACATTTGTAGATAAGCATCTACACTTATACTACTACCGTTATAGAATCTATCAATCTGTGCAAGTGCCCAGGCTACTTGCTCTGAGTAAAATTTTCTAGTTCACCAACTTGTTCTGTTACCCAAGTATCAAAATCACCAGAATTTTTCATAAGCACTTCTACGTTATCTTGTGAAAATTCAAGTTCTTGTGTTTCTTGGTCAGGAGTTAAATCTCCTAAAAGTAACATATTTTTTGCATATCCAAGTTGAAAACCTGTCCACCCTTTTATTACTGCTTTAGTATACTCTACTAAAAACTTATCATCGTCCATTTTTTCTTCGTAACCTCTAGTTTTCTTATTGAATACTTGAGATACACAACGAGTTCTAAGTCTCATGAGTTCTTCTCTAGCTAGGTAACAAAGCTTTACTTTAAAGCCTTCACAACCAGGATAGTCAAATTCTACTGTTTTTGTTGGAGTCATTAGACTCTTTAACGAGACTGCTTTTGCAGGCTCTTTTTTTACTGTATCGTTCATTTATTTTTCCAAAAAAAGGTGGACAGGACAGACCTGCCCACCGTTAAGTTTATTATGATGTATATGTAATTGTTACTTCATTTGCACTTGAGCTAGCTGCAGCTGCTGATAAATCAGCTGGTAGCGCATGGAAATTAACATCAACACCAATCACGTCTTCAATAGAGTGAGTTGGTAGTTCAAGATGGCAATTTGGTACTGCTACTGCAACTTTAGGAGCACTTGCTCCGCCTATGCTAAATGTCATATCAAAACTATTAGTAATCATGTCGTCAGCTTCATGTAGGTCTTCTAATAAGTCCATTGATCCGTCTGCCGCACTATTTAAGTAACAGGTAAAGTTACCTGAAACACTTCTAGTTCCCATTACATGTCCTAGAGGCTGATTAACAGACCCTAAGGTTTCTGGTGTTAGATAAGTTAGATTGTTCTCAATCGTAATATTACCACCAGTTAAAACAACATTATAGGTTTTATCAGCTAGTAATTGATCTTCTCCATCACTTGCCTCACCTGCTCCTGTTGAGTCACTTAAATCAAAAGCAATTGCTAATGATGTAAGCTTTTGTCTAATATAATTTGAAGTACTTGATACTCCTTCGTTAATTAAACCTTTGACAGTATGCTCTTCTCCTACTACTGCTGGGGAGGTTGCTCCACCAGAAGAAGTTTTGAGTTGAGTTACTTCTTTAATTTTCTTTCCTTGTCCTGACCAAGCTACCTGTGCTAGTCCTTCGATATCGAAGTCTACAGATGCTGAGCCTACTGAACAATCAGAAATTTTATATATTGTTACGCCGTCTGTGCCAGTTGTAAACAATGCAGGGGAAGCATCTTTTGCTGCTCCTAATACAAAGTATAAATCAAACACACCAAGGGCTACTTTATTTGAGTTTTGAAAGTTAAATACATTCGGCTCAAATGATGAGGCTGTTGGTGCTCCTGTTCCGCCTACACCTAGGTTATAAGTGGTTGCGGACATTGCTGCCCATAAAGGTCCTTCTACTGCAAATTTCTTTGCGTTTCCTGCGTGGCCGTTAGACGCCCATGTATCGCCGGAACCTGATGTAGTTGGTCTCATGTAAGTACTGAAACTCCATTCTGCAGGTGCAAAAGAATCGTTGAACATTGCTCTACCTCTTTTACTGTTACCTGCTGAGTCTGCTGCTTCGCTCAGAGTAATCTCTGAACTATTTGTAGCTTGACTGAAGGAGTACCCATCTAGTACTGGTATTTCATAAAGGGCGTCATCACTTCCAGCGACAGTTCCTTTAAACTTCATGAATACTTTGGTATCTCTACTAAAATGAAATGCCATTATTTTCTCCTAATATTCTCTGAAAGAGCCGTACTAAATATTTATTTAGCTTAAGCTTTTTCTAGTATTGAATCTCTACGATGACTTCTCCGACACCGAGAGGCTCCAAAACACCTTCGTCTGTATCGACCGATAAGATTGAAGTCTTAGCGGTAGATTGAGACGCTCCTGTTGAATCCGTATACGTTAAAGGATCATTATCTTCAAGTACAGTTTCAACGTCTTCTAGTAACTCTTCTAGTGCTAATATGACGTCATCATTGTCGTTCACATAACACCTAATAGTTACTCGTAAAAATCTAAATCGAAACCCGCCACCTTCGTATTCGCGAGTTTCTTGCCCTGCTCCCACTTGAATTGCTGGGAAGTCTTGTACTTCGTCCCAGAATCTAAGTCTTGGTTCTACACTTTGAACGGAGCTTCTAAAGGGCGCGCTACCATTCAAACTTTCGTACAACTTATCTGCAATCGCTCCTACTATGGATCGTCTACGCGTTGAGTGTGCTCTAGCTGTAGTTGCGTCCATTAGT
>Ga0181379_1001508_pt1 | contig 10968 bp, 9 predicted proteins | sample 2SPOviralmetaG_FD_130115 | JGI IMG/M metagenome (GOLD analysis project Ga0181379, IMG submission 130115) | Marine viral communities from the oligotrophic San Pedro Time Series (SPOT) site, San Pedro Channel, CA, USA - 2 SPOT_SRF_2009-07-10 | ecosystem: Environmental > Aquatic > Marine > Strait... | reverse complement strand
GTGGCGTTAGGATAGGAAAATAAAATGGCGAAACAACTAGTAAGAGATTACGTTTTTACACCAGGCAACGCAGGTGTCGGTACTATCAAAGTACCTTGTAGATATGATCTTGATAAACTTCTTTTGATCACGAATGTAACAGATAATGTTATCATTTATAACTTTGGTGATGCGTCATTTGCAGGAACTACAGCAGCATTTACAAAAGGATCTACTACAGACTTTCCTACTGCTGACACACTTCACAGTGGAACTACTACTATTACTTTAGCTGCAGATACATCTTCTATGAGTGCTTCAGACGTTCTACAAATCTTTGCAGAGCCTCAAGTAGAATATGGTCAGACCATGAGACCTTGGCAGTTTGGTACAGATGCAATCGAAAGAATGCGTGTATCAACACCCGAATCAATGATTGATGCTGACTTTGAATATGGATTACAGCCTACTAAGTGGGCAGGGTATGGTACGATTAAAGGATATCCATCTACGTATGATGAACCAGGGGTTGACCTTATAGTGAATACTATTACCACAGATTATCAAACTTCTAGTACTTCAAATAGTTTAATCACAATCGTATTCACTACAGCACACGATCTTGAAGTTGGAGATGTTATTAATGTATCAGGATTAGATGCAGGTACAGCAGGATTTTCACGTGCTGATGGTAGTTTCATTATTGACCAACAACCTAACAGTACAACAATCAAATATTTTGCTCGTGGTACTGTTGGAACATCAGGTGGGCAATCACTTAAAACAGAAGAGACTATTGGTAGAAAAGGTGGAGTATATGCAAACTCATCTATTCCTGTAGCATCAGCAACTTCTAATGGCGCTGATCCAAGTGTGATTACTCTTAACTTTACAAATCCTCACGGTTTAGTACCGGGGTGTCCTATTCATGCTTCGGTTGCCAATGGAACAAATAACGAAGAAGCAACAGGACCATTTGTTGTTAAATCAACTCCAACTCTCAATACTTTAACCTACACGGCTAGAGCAGGGGCTGCTGTCGGAAGCCCATCAAACGTTACGCTGTATGCAGTTTCTAACGCAACTATTCTACACAGACCTTCTGATGGTGGGGTTATTCTTTCAACTAAAACTCCAACATATGCTGCTGCTGTTATCAGACAATCAAAAAGATTTTTTAGATATCAATCAGGTAAGGGGTTTCTTTGGTCATCGGGTACACTGTTTGCGCCAAACTATGATATACAAAGTATTACTGCAGCAGGTACGACAGTAGGTTCCACTATAACAGTAAGAACAGATGATATTGATCATGGTCTTCAAGCAGGTGCAGATATTAATCTAGATGGAATTACAACTTCAGGGTATGAGGATGATTACACAGTTGCAAGTATTGTAGATGATTATACATTTACGGTTGCTGCAAAGTCTACTTTAGGAGATACTACAGCAGTATTGAATGAAGTGTGTAAAGTATACGTAAAAGGTTGGGTAGGTTCTGCTGTTCGTGCAGGTATGTTTGATGATCAAAACGGTATCTTCTTTGAATACGATGGTAATCAAATGTTCTGTGTTAAGAGATCGTCTACAGACAACATCTCAGGAACTATGACTGTTACTCAAAACAGTAACTCTATAACTGGCGCTAACAGTAGATTTAGTGAACAAGTTCGTGCGGGTTCTCGCATAACTATCAGAGGTATGACACACTTTGTTACGCAGGTTGTTAGTAACACATCCATGTTTATTACACCCGACTATAGAGGTGTGACGCAGGGTGGTGTAAGAGCACAGAAAATTACTGAAACTAGAATACCACAGTCTAAGTGGAACATGGATAAAGCTGATGGTAGTGGTGGTTCGGGCTATCATTGGGATTTCGGTAAGATGCAAATGATTGGTCTCGAATATTCATGGTATGGTGCAGGATTCATCCACTTCATGGTTAGAGGTGATGATGGTAGATGGTTATACATCCACAGGATGAAGAACAACAACGTCAATAACGAAGCTTATATGAGATCTGGTAACCTTCCTGTTAGATATTCTATTGAGAATGATTCGCCTATTACTTTCCTCACCAATACTATTGATAGTAATGCTACGACTATTCCGGGGGCTAACTTACAAGAGTTTGATGATGCGGGTATACTAATGATTGACAACGAAATCATTTCATATACAGGCAGAAGCGTAACAGATGGAGCGGGTAACTTTACAGGTTGTACAAGGGCGGCAACTTTAAGTCAATATCTCCAAGGTACTACAAATAATCTTACTGCAGGTGGAGCGATAGGACACAGTAGTAACACAGGTATTATTGAGATTTCCAACACTTGTTCTCCAACACTATCGCATTGGGGTTCTGCCCTAGTAATGGACGGTGGATTTGACTTTGATAGAGGTTATATCTTTAACTACTCAAACTCTCACAATACATCTGGTGATAAGATTGGTACAACTCCAATCACGTCATTCTGTTTGAGACTAGCTCCTTCAGTATCTAACTCTTCTGTAGGTCGATTGGGAGCAAAAGAACTTCTCAATAGATCACAACTTCTCCTACAACAATGTGCGGTTGGATTGTCACGTGGTTCATCTTCATCAGGTGAGGTGGTTGTTCAGGGTATTATCAATCCAAGAAACTTTCAAGATGCTAGTTGGAAATCATTGAATGCTGTTAATGATGGTGGACAACCATCCTTTGCTCAAGTTGCTGATCTTGATGATATTACTTGGACAACAGGAACATATGCATTACCAGGTGAGAGAATCTTCTCATTTGTGTGTAATGCATCTAGAGCTGATGCTTTGACAACTGTTCTTGAACTAGGTGGTCTAAAAGAATTGTCAGGTGCTCCATTGGGTGGCGACTACAAATATCCAGATGGTCCAGATGTTTTGGCTATCAATGCTTTTGTTAAATCAGGTGATGTGAAAGGAACGATTCAGTTAAGGTGGGGCGAAGCCCAAGCATAACCATAAGAAAGTGTAAAGATGGTACAAAAACTTAGTGATTTTTTAGGCACTTCATTTAGTGAAAATCCTGTAGACTCTTCAGGGATCGTGTCTATTATTGGCACAACAACAATATTACTAGATTCAGGTACTAGTGGCAACTATGTTAAAACGTTAACAGGTGCAGCAGGATTAGACGTAACCTCTCCTGCACACGCACTTGATGCGACTATTTCCATCGATAGTGATCACATTGCGACAAGAACTGGCACACAAACTCTTACAAACAAAACTATTAACTTAAGTAACAATAGTCTAGTAACTACACTATCGCAACTTGGTGCTGCAGTTAGTGGTGACACAGTTATTGGCGCACAGGCAACACAAACTTTAGCAAATAAGACATTAACTAGTCCTACGATAAACGGTGCAGATATCAATGGTCCTTTGTCTATCAACGATATTACTACCTTTGGTCTTAGGGATGTTACTACTACAGATTACGAAACTCTTATCGTATCTGATAACGCAAGCCCTGCACTAACAGCAGATAGAACTCTTACGCTTGATATTAATAATGCCAATAGGACCATTAGTCTTGCAGGAGATCTGACATTAGCAGGTAATCTAATCACAAGTGGTGGGCATGCTGTTACGCTAACGACTACAGGAGCAACTGGTGTAACATTACCAACATCAGGAACACTTGTCTCTAGGGCATCTGCACTTGGAACCACAGGAACATTTGGATCTGCTTCTTTGGTTCCAATAATAACTGTGAACTCTCAAGGGTTGGTTGATAGTATAGGTACAGTTTCTGTAGCAGGTGTTAGCTCAACATCATTCGATTCTGCTGCAGGTGCATTAACAATCAACACTGCTGATGGTGGTTCTTTTGTACAGCCTGTCTATACACAAGAATTGACAAGGACTGCAGTGAGTGGTAGCACAGGCATCAGCTACAATAATAGTACTGGCGCTATATCAACCAATGATGGTGCGATTGTTCATGACAACTTGTCAGGTTTCGTGGGCAACGAACATATTGACCATACTAGTGTAACATTAACAGCAGGTATTGGTTTAGCGGGTGGGGGTACTATTGCCGCAAGCAGAACTTTTAGTATAGACTCAAGTGAACTGCATGCATACTTTGGGGGTGCAGGTAAAGGTATGGACGCAGACTTACTTGATGGGCAGCATGGTTCACACTACCGTATTGATGTTTACGATGCGTCTGGAACTCTTTTGAACTAATATAAATACTGTTAAAATAGGAACAAAACATGGCTAACCCTAGTTCAAGACAAGGCTTAATAGATTACTGCTTACGCAGACTAGGTGATCCTGTCATCGAAATCAATGTGGATGAAGATCAGATAGAAGATCGTGTAGATGAGGCTCTACAGTATTTCAGGGAGTTTCATTCAGAAGCCACGTATAGAGGATATATTCAACACCTCTTGACTGCAGATGATATTACTAACAAGTATGTTTCGATATCCTCTGATGTTCAACAGGTCACCAAACTATTTAAGTTAGAGCAAGGTTTGTTCTCACGTAATATGTTTAGTGTCAAATACCAAATGCATATGAACGATATAGCCAACATGGGTTCTTATGTTGGAGATCTTGCATACTATGAGCAAGTACAACAATATCTTTCTCTACTTGATATGAGATTAAATGGCACTCCACAGGTAGAGTATGTAAGGAAACAAAATCGCTTATACATTCACGGTAACTTTGATGATGGTGATATCAAAGAAGGAGAATATATTGTAGCAGAAGTCTATAGTATTATTGATGGTGCTACTCACACAGCAGTGTGGAATGACTTGTGGTTAAAGGAATATACTACAGCACTTATCAAACATCAGTGGGGTGCAAACCTTATCAAGTTTGAAGGAATGCAAATGCCTGGAGGGGTTACAATAAACGGTAGACAAATCTATGAAGATGCGTTACAAGATATCGAAAGATTAAGAGAGAGAATCCGTTTGGAACATGAACTTCCTGCAGATTTCTTTGTAGGCTAACATGGCAACTAATCTATACTTCAGTCAAAAAGTACACTCAGAACAGAACCTCTATGAAGATATTGTCATAGAGTCCTTAAAGATGTTTGGTCAAGATGTGTACTATCTTCCAAGAGATATTGTAAATGAAGATAGGATTTTTGGAGACGATGTTCCTTCAAGGTTTAACTCATCTTACAAAGTGGAAATGTATATTGAGAATACAGAAGGGTTTGATGGTGAAGGAGATCTGTTCACAAAGTTTGGCGTAGAGATCAGGGATCAAGCAACGTTTGTTGTGGCAAGACGTAGATGGACAACAACCATAAATCGTTTTGATAATGAGATTAATAGCACTAGACCTAGAGAAGGTGATCTAGTATACTTACCATTGTCTAACTCTATGTTTCAGATCATGGCAGTAGAGCACGAACAACCATTTTATCAGCTAAGTAACTTAGCAACATATAAACTTAGATGTGAGAAGTTTGAGTACAGTGATGAAGATTTTGATACGAATATTGATGCTATTGATGGCATTGAACGGTCTTATGCATATGAGTACTTACTTACCCTTGACAGCGCAGGGGGTGGCTTCACAGTAGGGGAAACTGTAAATCAGACACTATCCTCAGGAGTTATCATGTCAGGGGAAGTTGCTGCATTCTCAGACTCAGACAATGTTCTTAAGCTCATTCATATCGGTGCAAATGATGGAAACTATCATGAGTTTGTTGCCAGTAGATTTGTTGTCGGTACAACTTCTCTAGACTTGGCAGGAACACTGGCTAGTGCAACAGTTTCTGCAGTGGCAGAAGACAATCAGATTAGTCAGAACGAACAGAACACAGACTTTAGTACAATCGGTGCAGACTTCTTAGACTTCTCTGAGAACAACCCATTTGGTGATCCGGAGAATAACTGATGAGTGATATGTTTGATTTTGGATTTACAGCCGTTGATGAAGATGAACTAGAGGCAGTACAGAAAGTATCTGCCACAGCATCGTCTGCAGAAGAGCGGCTAAATAACTTATACAATGCCATTGTACCTCTCCTTAATAATCTTAAGGCAAATCCAGAAAAGGATTACATCCTTTGGCCTAATAGATTATCCAAGGTGGAACAGTTTGAAGATCATCTTCAGAATATATGTAAAGGTTAACTATGTTTGGAACGCATTTCTATCATCAAAGGATAAGAAAAAGTGTAGCTGTATTCGGCACACTGTTCAATAACCTTTATGTGCTACGTAAGAATAGCTCAAATCAAGTAACAAGTCAAGTAAAAGTTCCATTATCATATGGTCCACAGAGAAAGTTTCTTGAACGTATTAGGGAAAATCCTGATCTTGATACTAGCACTAAGGTTGCTATCAAGCTTCCTAGAATGTCTTTCGAGATTATTAGCATTCAATACGATGCTCAGAGACAACTTCAGAAGATGAACAACTTTACCCAAGCAGGTAGTACATCTAATCTAAGAAACAAGTTCTATAGTTTTGTTCCATACAATATTGGATTTCAGTTAAGCATTTATGCAAAAACTCAAGACGATGCTTTGCAGATTGTGGAACAGATCTTACCAACATTTAATCCTCAGTATAGTTTAACAATTAAACCTTTTGCTGACTATCCAAATATCACTGAAGACACTCCAATAACTTTAACAAGTGTGGATTTTAATGATGATTACGAGGGAACATTAGAAGCACGTAGAACTATTATATACACACTCACATTTGATATGAGAGTAAACTTCTATGGTGGGATCGATGAGGTTGGCATCATTAGAACTTCTATAAATAATGTGAATGAGATAGGTGGTGGGTTAGCAGATTCAGATGTTCAGATTGGAAAAATATCTGTGACAACAAACCCTGCTTTGGCATCTGCAGATAGCGATTATGGATTTAATGAAACTTTTGATTTTGAGGCTCCGTTTTGATAGATGACAGAAGAAACTAAAAATGTAGACAACGACTTTGAGTTTGCTAGGAAAACTTATTACGACTTGTTGGTTAAGGGTTCTGAAGCACTTGAAGAGATGATGGAAGTGGCACGTGCTACTGAACATCCACGTGCATTTGAAGTTCTGTCAGGCATGATGAAAAACATGGCAGATGTTAACGGCAATCTTTTAGATCTTCATAAGAAGAAAAAAGAATACCATAAAGAAGAAGCTCCAAAGGAACTTCCACAAAATACAACAAACAATCTATTTGTAGGCTCTACAAGTGATTTGCAGAGAATGCTTTTGTCGGAAGACAGTGATGATGAACAAGGTAACGTGGTAGATATAAGTGACTATACCTCAGATAAATGAAACCTATATGGGTAACCCTAACGTTAAACGTGATGGGGTTCAGCAACAATATACTAAGAAAGAGTTTCAAGAATACGCAAGGTGTATGAAAGATCCTAGCTATTTTGCTAAGAACTATTGTAAGATTATACACCTTGATAGAGGTCTTGTCAACTTCGAACTTTACCCCTATCAGCAAAAGATGTTTGACCATTTTATGAAAAATAGGTTTAGCATCGTGCTTGCTTGTAGACAGTCGGGGAAATCTATTTCTTCGGTTGCATATCTTCTTTGGTATGCACTGTTTAGTCCTGAAAAAACTATTGCAATCCTAGCAAACAAAGGCGCTACTGCACAGGAGATGTTGGGTCGTATTCATTTGATGTTAGAGAACCTGCCATTCTTTTTACAACCGGGATGTAAAGCTCTTAACAAAAGAAGTATTGAGTTTAGTAATAACAGTCGTATTGTTTCTGCTGCTACATCAGGTTCTTCTATTCGTGGTATGTCAGTAAACCTTCTGTACTTGGATGAGTTTGCATTTGTTGAGAAAGCGGCTGACTTCTATACTTCAACCTATCCTGTTGTATCCTCTGGTAAGGATACTCAAATTATTATCACCTCTACAGCAAATGGTATCGGTAACATGTATCATAAGTTGTGGGAAGGCGCAATGCAAAAGGTGAATGAGTTCATACCTTTCAGAGTTGATTGGTGGGATGTCCCCGGTCGTGACGATGAATGGAAAGCAAAGACTATATCAAACACTTCACAACTACAGTTCGATCAGGAGTTTGGTAACACTTTCTTTGGCACAGGAGATACTCTCATTGCGGCGCATGTTCTTTTGGAACAACAGGCAATCCCTCATGTGGAAGTATTAGAGGGGGGAGATCTTCTTGTATATGAACCGCCAAATAAAAAAACTAACTATGTAATGACAGTAGATGTTTCGAAGGGTAGAGGACAGGACTACTCTACATTTAATGTGATCGATATTAGCCAAAGACCTTTTAAACAGGTTGCTGTTTATCGCAATAATACTATCTCTCCATTACTCTACCCTAACATTATATATAAGTACGCAACTTTATACAATGAAGCATATGTTATCATTGAATCAAATGATCAGGGAACACTAGTCACTAACGGTCTATATCAAGACTTAGAGTACGAAAACCTTCATATGGAGTCTGCTATTAAAGCGGATCGTATTGGTGTTGAGATGAATAGAAAGGTAAAGCGTATTGGTTGTTCTGCTATAAAGGACATTATAGAAAACGGTAAGTTGAATATAGTTGATCCTCAAACAATCACAGAAATGTCTACCTTTGTTGCAAAGGGAGTTTCTTTCGAAGCATCAGAGGGAAATCATGATGATTTGATGATGAACCTTGTGATGTTCGGATACTTTGCTGTTGGTAATAACTTTGAAGAACTTACTGACGTTAATCTAAAAGAAATGATGTTCGAGCAACGTATGAAAGAAATCGAAAATGACATAACTCCATTTGGATTTATAGAAGATCATAGTGAAGAAGACAAGTTTGATGAAGCTGTTCTTGAAGGTGATAAGATGAAGGGATGGAAAGTTGACAAAGATTGGCAATGGAACATCGAGTTTTAATTTATTATAAATACAAGTGATTGAAAATAACCGTATAATGAAAACATATAATTCGATTACTGGAAAAGGAAACAGTCATGGCAATATTTGCTCCATCAGAATCCCCAGCGATTGTCGTTAAGGAAGTTGATCTTACAGGCGGTGTGCCTAACGTACAGACAACTACTGGCGCATTTGCGGGGAAATTTCGTTGGGGGCCAATCGAAGAGGCAGTACTAATAGACAATGAAGCAAGTCTTGCCGCTACCTTCGGTGCTCCTGATGATGCACATACCGTAGATTTTCACACTGCGGCAGGTTTTTTAAAATTCTCAAATGCTTTACAAGTAGTTCGTGTAGCACACACAGACGCACTGAATGCTGCTGATTCAGATGCCACACATCTGATCAAAAACGACACAGCATTTGACAACAAGACAGGTCTTGGCGGCACATTTTATGCAAGAAATGCAGGTGCTCTTGGCAACTCACTTCAAGTTGTTTGGTCCGATGCTGACAACTGGTCATCTTGGGCTGCTGCGTACAAAGCACAGTTTGACGCAACTCCTGCAGGAAATGAGCGTCACCTTCTTGTTCTTGATGAAGATGGCACAATCACAGGAGCAGCAGGAACTGTTCTAGAAAGATATCCATTCGTATCAAATGCTACAGATGCTATCAAAGCAGACGGTACTTCTAACTACATGAAGAATGTCATCAACAGACAATCTGAGTGGGTATATGCTACTACACACGTAGATAGCACAGGTTCAATGTCTTTGGCAAGTGGATCTGATGGTACTGCAGCACCAACTTCTGCATATCTAGCAGGATTTAATCAGTTTGAAGATAAAGACACTATCGAAGTGGACTTCTTGATTGCACCAGGACAAACGGCTGCAGGAGATCAGGATACATTGGTTGACGATCTTATCGTAACAGCAGATACAACTCGTAAGGATTGTGTTGTTGTAACATCACCTGCATCAGCCTCAGTCGTAGGCAATGCAGATCCAGTAACCGCAACCGTTACAGACGTAGGCGCATATACATACAGTTCATATGCCTTTGTCGATAATAACTGGTTGAAAGTATACGACAAATATAACGACAAGTACATCCATACACCTGCAGCAGGTCAAACAGCAGGTATCATGGCAGCTTCAGATGCAAACTCTGCACCATGGTTCTCACCTGCAGGTTCTCGTAGAGGTCAGTACTTGGGCGTAACAAGCCTAGCTTATACTCCAACTAAATCGCAAAGAGACACACTATATAAAGCAGGTATCAACCCGATTGCTAACTTACCGGGCCAAGGTATCTTATTGTATGGTGACAAAACACACATGAACAGACCATCAGCATTTGATCGTATCAATGTTCGTAGGTTGTTTAACGTTGTCGAAAGAGCGATTGCACTAGCAGCAAGAAACACTTTGTTCGAACTCAACGATGAGTTCACAAGAGCGGAGTTCGTTAACATCGTAGAACCATTCCTGAGAGAAATCAAAGGACGTAGAGGTATTACAGACTTTAGGGTTGTATGCGATGAAACAAACAATACTGCTGCAGTAATAGATAGAAACGAGTTTATTGCGAACATCTTCATCAAGCCAGCACGTTCTATCAACTACATCACTCTTAACTTTGTAGCTGTAAGATCTGGCGTTGACTTTGAAGAAGTCGCCGGACTATCGGTATAAAGGGGAGATAGAAAATGGCAGTACTAGGCGTAGATGATTTTAAAGCCAAGTTACGTGGCGGTGGAGCGAGACCAAATCTCTTCAAAGCTACGATTAACTTTCCGGGCTATGCAAACGGAGATGTAGAACTTACATCTTTCTTGTGTGAAGCAGCACAACTTCCTGCTTCCACTATGGGTACAATCATTGTACCATTTCGTGGTAGACAGTTAAAGATGGCAGGAGACCGTACATTCGAAACGTGGTCACCTACTATCATTAATGATACTGACTTTAATGTTCGTAACGCTATGGAACGTTGGATGAACGGTATGAATGCACATAGTGCAAATACTGGTCTAACAAACCCTGTAGATTACGAAGCAGACCTTGTTGTCGATCAACTCGACAAAGACGGGTCT
>Ga0181379_1001505_pt1 | contig 10984 bp, 9 predicted proteins | sample 2SPOviralmetaG_FD_130115 | JGI IMG/M metagenome (GOLD analysis project Ga0181379, IMG submission 130115) | Marine viral communities from the oligotrophic San Pedro Time Series (SPOT) site, San Pedro Channel, CA, USA - 2 SPOT_SRF_2009-07-10 | ecosystem: Environmental > Aquatic > Marine > Strait... | reverse complement strand
ATACAATACAACTACCACTTATAGCACTAGTAAAGCAACATCAACTAGTAGAACAACAACAGTAAGCACAAGTAAATCAACTGCTAGAACAACAACAATAAGCACGAGTAAAACTACGACTACAACTTATAATACTAGTAGAAGTACGCAAGAACAAAGAACTACAACTGTATCAACTAGTAAGAATACTACTACAACGTACAACACTAGTACAGCAACAACTACTACTTATAACACTGCTACAACAACAATATATACTACAAACACAGTATTCAATACTAGCACGACTACTACGTTTAATACAACGACTATAGTATCAACAAATAAAAACACAACTGAGAGTAGAAGCACAACAACTGCTTATACAACTACTACAACGTTTAATACTACTAAGTCAACAACAACTACGTTTAATACTAGTACAACAACCACGTTTAATACTACTACAACTTATAATACTAGTACTGTAACTACGTTTAATACTACGACAACATTTAATACGTCTACAGCTACAACAACAACTTTTAATACTAGTACTAACACTGTATACACTACAACTCAAATAACGATGAAGTTGACTGATGGTGTTTTTACAACATCTAGAAATACAACTAGAACAACAAACACTATAACAATAACTGTTTTTAATACTAGTACAACAACTGTTGTGTCAACGAGTAGATCTACTAATACTGTTTATAATACTAGTACAGTAACCGTGTTTAATACAAATACTACTTATACAACAGCTTATAATACTAGCACAAGTACAACTACTACATTTAACACTAGTAGATCAACAGTGGTATCAACAAATAGGACTACAACTGTATCTACATCAAAAAATACATCTTTGCAGAATACAGCAAAAGATACAACAACTGTATATACAACAGTTTATAACACTAGTACTATAACAAGTAAAACTACTATAACAGTTTACAATACAAGTACATCAACAACTGTATCAACGTCTACAACAACTAATACTGTTTACAACACTAGTACTAACACGGTAACAACTTTTAATACAACAACAACATTTAATACTACTAAAGCAACTAATACTAATCATAGTACTGTTTACAACACGAGTACGTCGACAGCTTTTAATACGTCAACAGCTACTTTAACAAGTTTTAATACAACTACTACATTTAATACAACTTACAGTACAACAACTGGACCTTGGGCTAGTTTTAATCAGTTTGGCCAATTAGGTGATAATGCTTTTGAAGATAACAACGAAGCATAGTTAGAAAGGTGCTAAAATGTGTGACTATAGTACTATAACAAATTAAATTTAATTATATGGAAATGTTTAATAAGCAGGAGCTTAAGAAAAGAATAGGCCCTCTTAAAAAAAATGACAGTCTATACGACTTAGAACAAGTAGAGGGATATGTCATTAGAAAATGCCAGGAAAATGGCTTAGAACATAGTTATGATGTAATGGCAGAAGAAATGCCTTACTTTAAAACTATGGCATACACTGAGTATGGAGGTAATTTTTATCTTCAACCTTTAAATTTTAAAATGCGTAACGAACAAATGATCGACGCTTGGCACGATAACGAAAGTGAAGTGCTAGACTATTCTTCTTGGTTAGTTAAAAAAGTTGTTGAAAGCAACGCTAACAAGTATAAACACAGAAAAGAAGAATTGGACAGATTTCCTCCTAAGGACTATTTAATAATTTTACCGGGTTCTAACAAACTTAGAGAAAATGTTTGCTTAAATAGATTAAAGCACATTGTAAACACCCATGGTAATAATGTTTTATTCAAACCACACCCTATAACTACACATCAAATAATTGGTGAGTTAAAAGACTTTTTTGGTGAAGAAAATATTCTTCCTAAAAATGTAGATATGTACCATTACATGCAGAAAGCTAAAGGCGTTTATTCAACTCACATAAGTGAAAGCCCTTTATTTGCTGGTGTATTAGGTAAGCGTATAGAACCTGTGGATGTTTGGAACGACATACAAAGAGGCTCCTTCTATTGTATAAATAGTTTCCTGTATCACAATCAAGACAACATAGTGGAATACGTGAATAAGACATTTTCTAGTTACAAATCTGGTATTATAAATCCAGATGTAGATAAAGACTGGAAAACTAAAGTCGATAAGTATATAGACTATATATGCGAAAAAAGAGATAGATATAAAAACTGGTATATATCTTCACCAGCAAAGAAGAAGTAAATTTTAATTAAATAATAATTATGGCAACATATAAGAAAAAACCTAAGGCAATAGATTTAAAACCTAAATCTGTAACAGAAGAAGAATTAAAAGTAATAAGACAATTTGTAGACATGTTAAATCAGTTACAAATTAAAATTGGTGGATTAGAGTTTCAAAAGAAATCACTTTTAGACCAAATCGAAGTTACGCAGAGAAACTTATACAATAACAACGATAAGCTAAAAGAAAAATACGGTGATGTATCTGTTAATATTCAGGACGGAACTATAAAACCATTACCTAAAAATGAAAAATCTAATTAGAAAAATAAGTATAGGTAAAGACTATAAAAATGAAGCTATGCACTATTCCGTAGGCCAAGAGGTCTACGGTGGTCATACGATTTGTGATATAATAGAAGAAGACGAAAAGTTTAGTATTTATATTATGAAAAAAGAAGAGGTCTTACCGTGGAAAGATTTTAATAAAAACATGGCAATAGCCGTAGAATATAACTTAGAGTATTGATGCAAGGGTTATTTAACTTTGTAGTTAAACCAAAAGGATCAAGATATAATAACGTAAAAAAAATAGGTGATAAAGAGCTTATATTAAATGCTGAAATATTTAATCATCAATACGTTAATAGAGAAGCTATAGTTATTTCTTTGCCTAAAGTTGTTAAAACAGATATAAAAGTAGGTGACACTGTTATTATACACCATAATGTATTTAGAAGATGGCACGATCAACAAGGTGTAGAAAAAAACAGTAGATCTTATTTTAAAGAAGATAAATATTTTGTCAGCTCAGATCAAATATTTTTATATAAACAAAAAGGTAAGTGGTCAAGTCAAACTGATTATTGCTTTGTAAAACCTTTACAGTCAGACAATATATATGACGATAAAGAAAAACCATTAACAGGTGTTGTTAAATATACTAACAAACATTTAAATATAAACGAAGGTGATTTAATAGGTTTCACACCTAATAGTGAATATGAGTTTGTAATTGATGGTGAAAGATTATATAGGGTTTTATCTAAATTTATTACAATCAAATATGAATATCAAGGAAACGAAAAAGAATATAATCCAAGCTGGACATAGAGCTGTTGATGAATTAATAAAGGTTGCAAAAGAACCTATAGTAGAGACAGACGATGATATATCAGCTGATCGATTAAAAAATGCAGCTGCAACTAAAAAGCTGGCTATATTTGATGCTTTCGAGATATTAAATAGAATACAAGATGAGCAGGACATGTTAGATAACAAACCTAAAAAAGAAGAAGAAAAGTCTACTTTTGGTGGTTTTGCAGAAAGAAGATCTAAATAATGTACGAGCAAAGTTTATATAAGGTTATAGAACCCATTAAAATAAACACTATAAAAAGGCTTAACAAAAAGAAAGCCTGGAAGTATGGTTACAACAAAGAGCATGATGTTGTTGTTGTAAGTAAAACTGGTAAGATCGGTGAGGTGTATAGCATACAGAATTTAAAAATAGCATTGCCGAAGGCAACTGGTGTTAATAAATTTGAAAGTGATAAATGGGAGGTTACATCACAACCTAAAGCTTTATCTCGTTTAAAAACGATATTTGATTGGAAAGATATACCAAAAGAGTTTAAGGAAAAACATATAGATTATATAGAAGAAGAGTTTAAAAGAAGAGAAGAAGGTTTTTGGTTTTACAATAAAGGAAAAGCTACTTATATAACTGGTACTCATTATATGTATCTACAATGGTCAAAGATTGATGTTGGCCAACCTGATTTTAGAGAAGCAAATAGATTATTTTATTTGTTTTGGGAAGCTTGTAAAGCTGATACTAGATGTTATGGTATGTGTTATCTTAAGAATAGACGATCTGGCTTTTCTTTTATGGCATCAGGAGAGTTAGTTAATATGGCTACAATATCAAGTGACGCTAGATTAGGTATATTATCTAAAACTGGACCAGATGCTAAAAAAATGTTTACTGACAAGGTTGTACCTATATCAGTTAACTATCCTTTCTTTTTTAAACCGATTCAAGATGGTATGGATCGACCTAAAACAGAATTAGCATACAGAGTTCCAGCTTCTAAATTAACTAGAAGAAAGATAGAAGCAGGTAGTGACGATCATGATTTACAAGGATTAGACACTACTATTGATTGGAAAAATACAGGTGATAATAGTTATGATGGTGAAAAGTTAAAACTGTTAGCTCACGATGAAAGTGGTAAGTGGGAAAGACCTAATAATATATTAAACAATTGGCGTGTTACAAAAACATGTCTTAGATTAGGTAGTAGAATTATTGGTAAGTGCATGATGGGATCAACGAGCAATGCTCTTGACAAAGGAGGTGATAACTTTAAAAAACTGTATAATGGATCAGATGTTACAAAAAGAAACAGAAATGGACAAACAAGTACAGGACTCTATAGTTTGTTCATACCTATGGAATGGAACTACGAAGGATTCATTGATTCTTATGGAATACCTGTATTTGACACACCGGAAGAGGAAGTTAAAGGGCCTTATGGAGAATATATCGATACAGGCATCATCGAACACTGGCAAAATGAAGTCGACGGCTTAAAAAATGATGGAGATGCTTTAAATGAATTTTATAGGCAATTTCCTAGAACTGAAGAGCATGCTTTTAGAGATGAAACACAAAACAGTATATTTAACTTAGCAAAAATATACGAACAAATAGATTACAACGAAGAGTTAAATGCACCATTAACGAAAGGTAATTTTCAATGGGTTAATGGTATTAAAGACAGTAAGGTTATATTTTATCCAGATGCAAAGGGTAGATTTAAGGTTAGCTGGACACCTAAGTTTGAGTTACAAAATAGACATATAATAAAAAATGGAATTAAATATCCTGCTAACGAACACATGGGTTCATTTGGATGTGACTCTTATGATATATCTGGCACTGTTGATGGTAAAGGATCTAAAGGTGCTTTGCACGGGCTAACAAAATTTAGTATGGAAGATTGTCCTCCTAACTCTTTCTTTTTAGAGTATATAGCTAGACCTCAGACCGCTGAGATCTTCTTTGAGGACGTTCTAATGGCACTTGTGTTTTACGGGATGCCTATACTAGCGGAAAATAATAAACCGCGTCTATTGTATTATTTAAAAAGGCGAGGTTATAGAGGTTATTCTATGAATAGACCTGATAGAACTTGGAACAAGTTATCCACAGCTGAAAAAGAAGTAGGTGGTATACCAAACTCAAGTGAAGATATTAAACAAGCTCACGCGGCTGCTATTGAAATGTATATACAAGATCATGTTGGTAAAAAAAGAGACGGATCTCATGGTGATTTATATTTTAATGAAACATTACAAGATTGGGCTAAGTTTGATATAAACAACAGAACAAAATATGATGCTGCAATAAGTTCGGGACTAGCTATAATGGCTTGCAATAGACATTTATATAGACCACACGCAGATATAAAGAAACAAAAACTAAACATAAACATATCAAGATATAAAAACAAAGGTATGCACTCAAAACTAATAGATTAAAAAAATGGCAGAATCAATATCAAAAGGTTATTTTCCAAGTCAGGTTGTTAGCGACTCTGAGAAGATCGGACGTGACTACGGTTTAAAGGTTGCCAAAGCTATAGAAGCGGAATGGTTTAAACGTGATTCTGGTACTAATAGATTTTATAACAACCAAAACGAGTTTCATAAATTAAGGTTATACGCTAGAGGCGAACAGTCGATACAAAAGTATAAAGATGAATTATCTATAAACGGTGACTTGTCTTATCTTAATTTAGACTGGAAGCCAGTACCTATTATACCTAAATTTGTTGATATTGTAGTTAATGGTATGGCTGAAAGAACATATGATATAAAAGCATATTCTCAAGATCCTTACGGTATGAGTAAAAGAACTGAGTATATGGAATCTATAATGAGAGACATAGAAACTCAAGAGCTTATAAAATTTGCTCAAGAATCTTTAGGTATAAACTTACAGGAAAATCCACCTGAAAAACTACCAGATAGTGAAGAAGAGTTAAACTTACACATGCAACTTAGTTACAAGCAAGAGGTTGAGTTAGCGGAAGAGCAAGCTATAGCAACTATATTAAGTGGTAATAAATTTGAAGAAACAAGAAAAAGACTATTCTATGACTTAACAACTATTGGTATAGCTTGTGTAAAAGATAAATTTACAACAGCTGAAGGTATTAAAGTTGAGTATGTAGATCCTGCAAATATAGTTTACTCTTATACTGAAAACCCTTATTTTGATGATATATATTATATTGGTGAAGTAAAGACAATACCTATAAATGAATTAAAAAAAGAGTTTCCTAATTTAGATGAAGAGCAACTGTTAAAAATAAAAAAGCAACCTAATCAAAAATCTAACTTTAGGTATACTACAGCTAGCACTAACGATAACAATGACAATAACACTGTAGAAATATTATACTTTAATTATAAAACTTACATGAACGAGGTTTATAAGGTTAAAGATACTATGAGTGGTGGTAGTAAAGTTATATTAAGAGATGATACTTTTGATCCACCAATACAAGAAATGGTTGGACAGTTTGAAAAAATAGAAAGATCATTAGAGGTTTTATACGAAGGAGCTTTAGTTTTAGGTACAGACAAATTACTTAAATGGGAAATGTCTAAAAATATGATGAGACCTAAGAGTGATTATACTAAAGTTAAAATGAACTATAACTTAGTTGCTCCTAGAATGTATAAAGGTAAGATTGAATCTTTAGTAAAACGTATAACTGGTTTTGCTGATATGATTCAATTGACTCATTTAAAAATACAACAAGTATTATCAAGAATGGTACCAGATGGTATTTATTTAGATGCCGATGGTTTAGCTGAAATAGATTTAGGTAACGGAACTAATTATAATCCACAAGAAGCATTGAACATGTTTTTTCAAACTGGTTCTGTAATAGGTAGATCGTTTACATCAGAAGGAGATATGAATCCTGGTAAGATACCTATTCAAGAAATAACAAGTGGTAACGGTGGTGGTAAAATACCTGTGTTAATACAGAATTACAACTACTACATGCAAATGATTAGAGATACAACCGGTTTAAACGAAGCTAGAGATGGTAGTACTCCTGATTCTAGAGCTTTAGTTGGTGTTCAGAAATTAGCTGCTGCTAATAGCAATACTGCTACTAGACATATATTAAACTCTGGTTTATATCTTACAGCTGAACTAGCTGAGTCAATATCATTAAGAATATCTGATATATTAGAATACTCACCAACAAAAGAAGCTTTTATACAAAAAATAGGTGGTCACAATGTTGGTACTCTAGAAGATATAGCTAGTTTACATTTATATGATTTTGGTATATTTTTAGATATATCTCCTGATGAAGAAGAAAAATCACTTCTTGAGAACAACATACAGGTTGCTTTAGGTCAACAAATGATAGATCTTGAAGATGCTATTGATTTAAGAAATATTAAAAATGTCAAGCTAGCTAATGAATTGTTGAAAGTAAGAAGAAAAAAGAAAAGAGAAAGAGATGAGTTGCTACAACAAAAAAATATAGAAACACAAGCAAATGCTAATGCACAGGCTCAAAAAGTAGCCGCAGAAGCTGAAGTACAAAAACAACAAGCTTTAATGCAAAGTACAATGCAGCTTGAAGAAGCTAAGATGATGTTAGGTCAAAAGAAAATGCAACAAGAAGCTCAAATTAAAAAAGAACTTATGAATCATGAGTTTATGATTAATATGAGGTTAAAAAACATGGAGCTTAACATAGGTAAACAAAAAGAAATAAACAAAGAAGATCGTAAAGACGAAAGAACTAGAATACAAGCTAGTCAACAATCTGAGTTAATAGATCAAAGAAATAACAATAAAGCACCTAAAAAGTTTGAATCAATGGGTAATGATAGTTTAGGTAACCTAGGTAATCTAGGTAGTTTTGACCCAAGATAATAATCGTTTAATTTTATAATATTATATTATGGCAGAAAAAGAAAAGCCGCAAGAGGTTGTTGAAGAAATCCAACCTGTTGTGCAAGAACAAGCAGCAATCAAAGATAGTGAAACTATAACTGATGCTAAAATCGAAGCTCCTATAAAAGAGGGTGGAGATATGAAAATGAAAGAAAAACCTAAAAGACCAAAGCAATTAGTCAACCAAGATGAAGACGATATTGTTAAAGTTGATCTTTCAAAAAAAGAAGAAGTTACTCCTGTGGAAGAAACAGAGGTAAAAGATACACCTGTTGTTGAACAAGAGGTTAAAGAAGAAGAAGAACAAACTTCAGTAGTTGAAGAGATTACAAACGAAGAAGTTGAAGAGCAAACAGAAGAACTACAAGAACAAGTAGAAGAAGCTGTGCAAGAAGCTCAAGAGACAGCTGAACCGTTACCAGAAAACATACAAAAAGTTGTAGACTTTATGAATGAAACTGGCGGAAGCTTAGAAGAATATGTTAGATTAAATCAAGACTATTCTAATAAAGATGATAAATCTCTGTTAAAAGAATACTACAAACAAACAAAACCTCATTTAAATGATGATGAAATTGGTTTCTTAATGGAAGACAATTTTGAATATGATGAAGAAGTTGATGAGGAAAGAGAAATAAAAAGAAAAAAATTAGCGCTAAAAGAGCAAGTTGCCAGTGCTAAAAGCCACTTAGACGGGCTAAAGTCTAAATATTACGAGGAAATTAAAGCTGGAAGCAGGTTAGCGCCTGAGCAAAAGAAAGCAATTGATTTCTTCAACCGTTACAATCAAGAAGCAGAAACTACACAAAAGGTAGTTCAGGAACAACAAACCAACTTTTTAAATAAAACCAACGAGGTTTTTAACGATAAATTCAAAGGTTTTGAATATAATATCGGTGAAAAAAAGTTTAGGTTTAATGTAAAAGATAGTGACAAGATTAAAAATGACCAAAGCGATATTAACAATTTTATTAAGAAGTTTCTTGATAAAAATGAAAATATGAAGGATGCTACGGGTTATCATAAATCTTTATTCACTGCTAATAATCCTGACGCTGTAGCGAAACACTTTTACGAACAGGGCAAAGCAGATGCTATCAAGGATAGTATAGCTAAGTCTAAAAATATTAACATGGATCCTAGGGAAGCACAGTCAAATGTGATACCTACTTCCGGTTGGTCTGTAAAAGCTGTTCCTGGTGATTCAGTTTCTGATTTCAAGATTAAGATTAGAAAATAAACATTAACTTAATTTAAAAACATTTAATTATGGGATTAGCTGGAACTGGCGCGGAGTTATCGCACTTAACGCCTAGACCGAATAAAACTTTATTTGGTTCAAATTATTTATCAATCGCTGGCAACGACTTTAATTTCACAAAACAATTCCTACCGGAAGTTTATGAAAAAGAAGTTGAAAGATATGGAAACAGAACTATTTCTGGTTTCTTATCTATGGTCGGTGCTGAAATGCCTATGGCTTCTGACGAGGTCGTATGGTCTGAACAAGGTAGAATTCACGTTGCTTACGACGATGTTGTAGGTACTGATGTTTCTGCAAACTTACTAACATTTTCTGCTGCTCACTTACTAAACGTTGGCGATACTATTATCGTTAGCAAAGGTGGTGCAACATTAAAATGTTACGTATCTGCTGTACCAAGCTCAACTACAATTACTGCACAACCTTACACTGTTGCTGATTTATCAAGCATCGGTTCTGATAGTGTTGCTGGAGTAAAAGTATTTGTTTACGGTTCAGAATATGCAAAAGGATCAAGCAACGCTGGTAACAAAAAAGATGCAACATTTACTTCTTTCTCGAATAAACCAATTATTCTAAGAGACAAGTACAGTGTAAATGGATCTGACACTGCTCAAATTGGGTGGGTCGAAGTTGCTACTGAAGCTGGTACTTCTGGATACTTATGGTACTTAAAATCTGAGCACGAAGCAAGAATTAGATTTGAAGATCAATTAGAAATGGCTATGATTGAAGCTGAGAAAAAAGCAGGAGCATCTGCTATTTCTGCTTCAGGTATTTCTGGATCTGAAGGTCTTTTTGCTGCTATTAGCTCAAGAGGATTAGTATACAATAACGCTGATTTTGATGACGGTATCTCCGGTGGAGTTCACGTTGGACTTGCTGAATTTGATAGCATCTTACAAGAGCTTGATAAGCAAGGATCAATTGAAGAAAACATGATGTTCTTAGACAGAGCTACGTCTCTATCTATTGATAACATGCTTGCTGCTCAAAATTCTTACGGATCTGGTGGTACTTCTTACGGAGTATTCAACAACTCTGAGGAAATGGCGTTAAATTTAGGTTTCTCTGGTTTCAGAAGAGGTTCTTATGACTTCTACAAAACTGACTGGAAATACTTAAATGATTCAACTACTAGAGGACTTGTAGCTGATATTGAAGGTGTTATCGTTCCTGCTGGAACTTCAACAGTTTACGATCAGATTATGGGTAAAAACATCCAAAGACCATTCTTACACGTTAGATACAGAGCTTCTGAAGCTGACGACAGAAGAATGAAATCATGGATCACTGGTTCAGTTGGAGGTAACTATACAAGCGACGAAGATGCAATGAACGTACATTTCTTATCTGAGAGATGTTTATGTGTTCAAGCAGCTAACAACTTTGTATTGTTAAAATCTACTGATGGTATCCAAGGATAATCAATAGTACTTAAAAGGTAAGGGTGCTTCGGCACCCAACCCTTTTATTTTTTTTATAAACTTTTTAATTATATTATATTATGTCACAAGTAAAACAAGCCGT
>Ga0181379_1001502_pt1 | contig 10991 bp, 12 predicted proteins | sample 2SPOviralmetaG_FD_130115 | JGI IMG/M metagenome (GOLD analysis project Ga0181379, IMG submission 130115) | Marine viral communities from the oligotrophic San Pedro Time Series (SPOT) site, San Pedro Channel, CA, USA - 2 SPOT_SRF_2009-07-10 | ecosystem: Environmental > Aquatic > Marine > Strait... | reverse complement strand
TGAATTAAAAAATAATTTTAGAGTTACAGTTGTTGAGCAAAGAGGTTATCCACTTTCATCAGTTGATAATTCTATTGTGAGTGATTTTAATATTGAAAACTTATCACTAGATATTGAAAAGTTAATAAGTACGCTACAGCTAAATAACAACCTTACAATTGTTGGACATGACTGGGGCTCTATTGTTGGATGGTCTATATCTTCCAGAGGAAATGTCAAAATTAAAAAACTAGTATCTATATGCGGTGGAACTGAATTTCCTGCAACAAGTGTATATGATAATTTAACTTTTCATAAAGGAAATCATTATATAAGTACATTTCAAAATCCTGAAGAAGCAGATAAATTACTTCTCAAAAATCTAGATTTGTTCTTTAGATCTTCATACAGAATTACTTCAAAAATTGATTATGACTTGCTAGATCTATCGTTAAATAGTTTATTCACTACTTATAACTCCACCAATAAAATTCACAATATAGATATTCACTCTTTAACTGATCATTTTTATAACGGTATGAAACAACCTATATCATGGTATTCGAACATAGATTTTAATCTAAAGCTATCGAACCAGTGGAGAAGGAAACTTGATATTGATATTACTTTTTTATTTGGTGAAAATGATGCTGCTGTAAAATTAAATGACAAAATGATTAGTAGATTAAAATCATCTGGAACAAATGTATCAATTAAAGAAGTTAAAAAAGCTGATCATTGGCTACCATTAACTCATAAGGAGAGTGTAATTGCCGAAATCATATAAACTTCATATTTGTCCTATAATATATATTATGTTGCGTTATGCATAAAGCAATATTACATGATCATTTGGACGGTGGTTTGAGGGCCTCTACTGCTTTAGAACTAGCAAAGGAGGTTAACTACTCTCCGTTGCTTGAAGCAGCTGATGTAACATTATTTTTTGATAGATCAGATTCAACTTCATTAGATCACTACCTTGAAGCATTCACTCATACAATTGCTTTAATGCAAACAGCAGAAAATCTCGAAAGGATAGCTTATGAAGCTGCAGAAGATATGCATAATAATGGCATAACTATGTACGAATCTCGTTATGCTCCATTTTATTCAGTAAATGAAGTTCTATCCCCTACAGGAGTTTTAGATGCTATTAATTCAGGTTTCGTTAAAGCTGAAAATGACTTTGGAATTAAATCAGGATTAATACTTTGTGGTATGCGTCATGATCATGAAAATGTTGATCTAGTAGCTGAATTAGCAATAGATAATAAGGAAAAGATAATAGGGTTTGACATTGCTGGACCAGAATTAAACTTTATGCCATCATTGTTTCACGAATCATTCAATAAAGTGAAAGAAGTTGGTATAAATATAACAATTCATGCTGGAGAGGGTGATGGTGTTCTCTCAATTAAAGATGCATTATCTAATGGTGCACAGAGAATTGGCCATGGTGTCAGAATTATTGAAGACGTTAATGTGGAAACAGGCCAATTAGGAGATACAAGTAAGGAAATTATTGATAAACAAATACCATTAGAAGTATGTATTACTTCAAATATGCATACAAACATGTATCACCAAGTCAGCGATCATCCAATTAAAAATTTAATTGACTTAGGGTTCAATATTTCATTAAATACAGATAATAGACTGATGAGTAATACAAGCGTAAGTAAAGAAATACAAATTGCGGAAAGCTTAGGTATAGCAAATGTAGAACAATTGCTTATCAATTCAGCTAGCTATAGCTTCCTTGACTGATTGTTCTTTGTCTTTAGTTAAAAAATTGTAAAACTCTTGTTCGTTAATTAACTTGAATGAAGTTTGAGGATATAATTTACGTGCTAATTTAATTTTCTTTTGTTTTTTTGTAATTAATTTTTGATTCATAGTTGTTATCTCAATATAAGTGTCAAACTCTGGTAAGTAGAAATCAGGTGTAAACATCATTTTTATGGCACCACTACCCCACCTTAAAGGGAAACTTCTTGGTTCGTAAATCCAATTAATATCAAATAAATCTAAGTGTTCTGAAAATAATTTTTCTGAATAATGTGCAAATTTCATTTCTTTGCAGAAGAAAATTTATCTGGATACAAAGATAAAATTTCAGCTTCCGTTTCAGTGTGAACAGGCCCTAGTGAAATACCAAATACTGCTTGACCTTTTTTTAACAAGTCAATCATTTGATCATTTTCAGTTAAAACATAGATAGATGTACCGTCTGAAAAAACAGACACATCTGAAATGTTTGTGTTTTTTCCTAAGATTTTTGCTATGTTTTTTAAAGCAATTCTAATTTTTTGCAAACTGATACCAGCAGACCTTAACTTATTAACTAATTTAACTAGAACAATATCATTAAAAGAATATATTCTATGGAAGCCTGAACCTTTAATATTGCGTATTGATGCAGAAATTAATTTAGTTGAAGTCCAGTGGTCCAGTTGTCTATAAGATATATCTGTTATCTTACATACTTCCGGTCCTGTATAACCCTGTTGCATAGTTTTAATCTACTATAGATAATTTTTTTATCAAGGTTTTACGAAAAATCCTCCGGTGAAACGTTGTTTATAAACTCTGAAAACTCGTCAATATCGACGTTTTCCTCACTGTATATTTCAATATAATTATCATAAAATACTGCATTATCAACTAATATTTCAGCTGATGATCTCAATGCTAATGCTATTGCATCACTTGGTCGAGATGATAAAGTTAATTCCCCCTCATGTGTGGATAGTTTAATTTCTGCAAAGTATGTTTTATCATGAATATCCGTAATGGACACTTCTAAAATTTTTGCATTTAGAGAATCGATAATATTTAATAAAAGATCATGAGTTTGTGGCCTGGGGTGAACAAAGCCTTCTTGAGCGTAAGCAATAGAAACAGCTTCAATTGTACCTATCCATATAGGTAGAACTTTATTTGTATTTGGTTTTTGAAGAAGCATTATGGGTGTCTCTGTTTCCTCTTCTAATCTTATAGAACTAACTTCAACGGTAATCTTATCTGCCATATTAAAATTTTACTAAATTGTAAAAAGAAGCTTAGTTATTGAAAATATTATTAAGAAAACGATTTGACCAGTGAAATTGATAATCTATTTTATAATTTGACGAAGGAATATTAAATGTTTCTTTCATCTCAAGATTGTTGAATGAAATTAGAAATTTATTATTTTTAATTTCTATAAATTATTGAATAGCAAGATTTGTACGAGTAAAGCTATTTATTTCTTTGTCTGGGTAGTAATTAGTTATAGATTTAGGGTTATAAATTTTATAAATTACATTATTACTTTTTATTAAATTATTAACAGCAAAGTCATTAATTGATTTAATATATAAAGATTTTGTATCAATAAAATGATTTATTTTCTCTGTATCTACAAAGGATTTGTTTACGATTGTAATTACTCTCCTACTGTTGTTTTGATTAAAACCAATAAAAGTTAGTCCCGCTTTAGAAGTCCAACCTGTTTTCAACCCTTCAAATCCTTCATCTATCAACAAATTTGTATTACTAAATGTATTTGTTCCCCCTAAGTCAAGAAAAACCTTTTTTTTACTAGTTATATCTAGTAGTTTTGTATTTTCAATTATGTAAATACTTAGAATAAGTAAATCATTTAATGTAGTTTCATGCCCTAACTCGTCTAGACCATCGGGATTAACATAAAGTGTGTCAACCATTCCGATTTCTTTTGCTTTTAAATTCATTAGTTCAACAAAAGAGTCGATATTGTCTGATATTTCCATAGCTGCTATATATGCAGCATCATTGGCAGAATATACTAATAATAGCTCCAGAAGCTCCTCAGTGGTTAAAACAAGCCCTTCTTCAAGGTATGCGACCTTTCCAGAGTATTCATAACCTTGGGGAAATTTAGCGTTAATGCCTTGATTTAATGAATTTGATTCATAAAGTAAAAGAGCAGTCATTAATTTAGTTAAAGAAGCAGGAGAAATTTTAATATTGGAATTTTTTTCATACATCACAGATTTAGAATCATAATCATATGAAATATAAGTATCTGTCGTTAATAATGACTCTTCTAACTCAAAAGCAAGAAGTGGGCCAGCAATGATCAACAAAAGTGAAAAAGTAATTATTAATTTTTTAATATCTGGCCCTTAAAAATTTTAGTTAAATTATCAACTATTTCTGCTTTCATCAATTCATCATCTTCATTCAAATTTGAAAATAAGTGATCAATAAAACCTATCATTCTGTCTGAAACTGATTTGAGAACAGTAAAATTACGAGGGTGTAATCCAATGTCAAAAAAATATGACCAAGATTTTAATCTTTCTAAATCTTCTAAATCAAAAATATTCATATCGGTTTCAAATTCATATTTAACAAGTTGACTGTAGTCATTGGGGCTTAGGCCTGATAATTTAAGTATGTCGTGCTTAGTATATTCTTTAATGCTAATTTTTTTTATATTTTTATTATTAATTAGCGATAGGTTGTTTTTAATTGCTTTAAGACTGTAGAACTGATTTTCTTGTAAATCTAAAATTTTTAAAATTCTGTCTATGTCTTTATGAGTAAATAACCTAGTCCCTCCGGAAGATCTTTTTGGATTAATAAGTCCTTCTTTTTCCAAAAATCGAACTCTTGAAACGGAAATAGATGGGAATTCTTTTTTAATTGATTTAACAACTTCGCCAATATTCATAATTACACTTTAGTAAAAAGTAATAGAAATTTTCCAATTTGAATTTTATCACCTGAATTTAATTCTGAAATATCTTTAATTAATGCTTTGTTCACATAAATTCCATTTGTTGAGTTAATGTCAGTAATTAGAGATTTATTTTTCTCAATGGATATTTGTGCGTGATTTCGTGAAACTGTTACGTCATCTAGAATTATTTCATGGTCGACCAATCTTCCAATTGAATAAATACCTTCATTTAACATCCAGGATGATGATTTTGAGCTTTGATTAAGAACGCTTAATACGAACTTTACTTTATTGTTTTCACCGCTGGTATCTAATGGTTTAGTATGATTATCCATGTTTATATATTAAGTTGTATAAATATTCAATTGCAACATAAAAATAGAATAAAACAATCAATATCGTAACTGAATTTAAAAAAGGCACAGTTGAAGCTGTATTTAATACATATAAGCATATTGTAATAAAAACTAAAACTGTCGACACTTTGCCCTTATTAGAAACTTTTACAGTTTTTTGTGTTATTAATACATAAACTGAGCCAATTAATATAAGTGTCTCACGAATAATTATTCCATATAAAAAATAAAGTGGAATTAATTCCCTAATCCATATCAAGAGAAGTAGGAAAACAACTCTATCAGTAAATGGATCAAGAACAATACCTAACTTTGAAACTAAATTGAATTTTCGTGCAACAATACCGTCTAGTGAATCACTTAAACCAATGACAGCAATCAAAATAATAAGAGTAATGTAATTAAATTCATAAGGATAAAAAGTAGTAAATAGATAAATGACAATGATTAGTCGTGAAAGGGTAATAAGGTTTGGCAAAAGAAATAAATCTTTAAATTTCAAATAAGACCTTTAACATCATGTGTAGCAATAAAATGTTTACCACCAATATCTACCATTTGTTCATCTGTACCGTGTTTAGCAATAATTTCATCAAGTTCGTCATAGTTTATATCGTAAACTATCCTCTCGTATGATGGATCTGGTACAGGGATAGAAGAAATTAATCTTTTTGTATATGGATGGATTGGATTACTCAACAACTCTTCAGTTTCTGCAAGTTCCACAATCTTACCATTAAACATAACAGCAATTCTGTTACACATATACCGAGCAACAGCAAGGTCATGTGTTATATAAAGATAAGAAACCTCTAAGTCTTCTGCTAAATTTAACATTAAATCCATAATTGAAATACGAATTGAAACATCAAGCATTGAAGTTGGTTCATCGCAAACTACGAATTTCGGCTTCATTATTAATGTTCTTGCTATAGATACTCTTTGTCTTTGACCTCCAGAAAGTTCATGTGGGTACCTAGGTAAATAATTCTCAGGAGGTGTTAAACCGACAGTTTTTAAAATTTCAACAACAGCTTCTTCCCTATCATCCAAATTACCAATATTGTGAATGTTTAATGGTTCAAGAATTATATCTTTTATGGTCCACCTAGGATTTAGTGATTCATAAGGGTCTTGAAATATCATTTGAATGTTTCTTCTAAATTCTTTAAGTTCCTCACCTTCTAAATTATCAACACTTTCCATTAAATCAGTTTTATTATTATAAAATTTAATTTCACCTGCAGTTTTTGGATCTAATAAACTTAATGCACGTGCAGTTGTAGTTTTTCCACAGCCACTTTGACCAACTAATCCTAAACTTTCACCAAGAGGAATATCAAACGAGATATTATCTACAGCTTTGACAATTGATTTTTTCCTTGAAAATAATCCACCAGATACTTCAAAATATTTTTCTAAATTTTTTACTTCAATTAAGTTTTTTTTCATAAATCCTACTTACAATTCACACAGCAAATATCTGCAAAATGTCCGTTTGATATTTCAACTAATTCCATTTCAAGTGTTTGATTTTTACAATCATCTGATGGATCTGGACATCTTGGAGAAAACGTACAACCTTTAATATCACCAATTAAACTTGGTGGTTCCCCATCAAGTGATCTTAACTTTTTTTTGTCACCAACTACAGAAGGAGTTGATTCTAATAAAAGTCTTGTATATGCGTGTTTTGGATTTTTAAATATTTCCTCTGTTGGGCCCATTTCTACAACAGATCCAGCATACATAACAGCCATCGTTGAAGTCATCTCAGCAATTACTGCTATATCATGAGAAATGTAAATTAAACTCAATCCAAGAAGGTCTTGTACTTTTTTAATTTCATTTAAAATTTGATCTTGAATAACTACATCTAGTGCCGTGGTAGGTTCGTCTGCAATAACTAGTTTAGGGTCACATGATAAAGCTAATGCAATGACTGCTCTCTGCTTCATGCCACCAGATAATTCATGTGGGAACCTATCCATAATGTTTTCGTCTAGTCCAACCATTGAGAATAGTTCATTAATCTTTTCTATATTTTGAGCTTTTGTATTTTCGGGATAGTGTTCTCGTATTGCTTCCCTTATTTGTTCTCCAATTTTAATTACTGGATTCCATGCATTCATTGCTCCTTGAAAAACTATGCTAATACCATCCCATCGAACAGTTCTTAGCTCTGATTCGGATAAGCCAATTAACTCTTGTCCATCTAACTTTATACTTCCTTCTGAAATTACCGCATTATCTGCTTGAAGTTGAACAAGTGACATTGCTACAGAAGTTTTACCACAACCGGACTCCCCTACAAGCCCAAATGATTCTCCTTTTTTTATATCAAAGGAAACATTTCTAACAGCAGATACATTACCTGAAATAGTTTCATAATGCATATTTAAGTTTTTAACAGATAAAATATTCTCAGCCATATTATCTTTGTCTCAATCTTGGGTTAAATACTTCGTCAAGCCCTCTTCCAACCAGGTAGAAACCACCAGCTAAAAATGTTACAGATAAACCAGCTGGTAATATTAACCACCAATATTTCATGCCTGAAAAAATATAACCATCTGTTTGAGATAGGTAAATCATTAAACCCCAACTCATATCAATATTTAATAAACCTAGAAAAGACAATACGGACTCAGACGCTATTGCGCCGGTAACGCTAAATACCATAAAAAGTAAAGCTAATGGTGCTACGTTTGGAAGTATATGTGAAAACAATATTCTCATTCTGCTTCCACCAGTTATTCTTGCTGAGTCAACAAAAGGTTTTACTTTAACTTGCAACGCGGCCGATTTAATTGTGATTACCGAACCTCCTAATCCACCTAAAACTCCCAATACAACAGCTAAATGCCAAACCTGAAGTTCTACAAAAGCTGAAATTATAAATAATAAAGGAAGAAAAGGAAGCATGAGTACTAAGTCAGACTGACGCATTAAATAAGCATCTACCCTTCCACCAAAAAAAGCAGCGATAGAACCTAGGATTGTTGATAATGCAACACCAACTGTTGCACTTAATAAGCCTAAAATAAAAGCAACTTGACTTCCTTCCATTAACTGAGAAAAAATATCTCTTCCTAGTGAATCCGTTCCCAGTAAGTGTTTAGAAGATGGTGGCGCGGGTTGTAAGCTGGTTTCATAATAATCTCCTACTTTTACAGATGGATTAAAAATTACAACTGAGTTAACCTCACCTTTAGCTGGACAATCATTTTTTGTTTTATATTGTTCTGTAGGATACTCTTGAGGACATTTAACAACTAAAAGAGTCACTTTTTCTGATTCGTAACCAACAACAGGGTCATAAACTGATTCTTCCCAAACACCTGTTAAGAATAACAATGGTTGTAAAATTGCCAAAAAAGCAAAAAATACTACTATTCCAAGTCCTATAATTCCAAGCTTACTCTGCTTAAAAAGAGTCCAGTTTTTGTTAACTGAAGCTTTACGTATCTCTTTTCTTATGTTTTTTTCATCATTTGTATTTTCCATAATTTTTAACCTTGTGATTTAATTCTTATTCTTGGATCTAAATATGCATATGAAACATCAGCTAAAAAGTGAGCAACAAGTGCAAATATGCCAAGAAACGAAAATGTTGCCATGGCGGTAGGAATGTCTTCCCTCAAAACTGCTTGAAGAATTAATTGACCCATCCCTGGCCAAGAAAATATTTGTTCAGTTAAAACTGAACCATCAATAATAGTAACGATAGTAAATATAAAAGAAGTAACAACAGGTAACAAAGCAGTACGAGCAGCATGACGATCTCTAATTCTTTTTTGACTCAATCCTTTTGCCCTGGCAGTTAAGATATAATCTTCTTTTAAAACTTCCATCATTGTAGTTCTGGTTAATAATGCTGTTCCAGCAAATGCTAATAGTGTCACAGTAAAAACTGGTAATATCATATGAAAAGCAATATCTGCAGCATATGGTTTTCTAATAAGTGCTTCTCCGGTATTCCAGTAGAAATAACTAGTAACTAAAATAAATAAAAATGAAATAAATCGTATATTACGTCTTGAGGAAAGAGACTCAATGTTTCTGGTAAATACATAAACAAAAAATTGAATTAATGAAACTATGACAGTAAACCAAATCATATTAATAAAAACAACATCTGAATCAAAAGGAGCGTCATACCATTTTTCAGGATATAAAAATTTTCCAATAGGTAGCCAGCCTAGCTTGAGCCCAAAGAACCAAAGCATTATTAAAGCAAACCACGGATAAAAAACTGTGTATGAGAAAACTGAAGTAATTGTAATCCATGTTTCAGATTTTGAACCTCTTCTCCAAGCAAGAATTTTACCAACTAAAAATCCTGTATAGAAAGCAAAAATATTTACTATAGAAAAAAGCATCAATGTTCTAGGAAGTCTTTCGGCTATAAGTTCAACAGGACTTTTTGGATAATAAATGTACGAATAACCAAAATCTCCCTTATAAAAATTAATAATATAAAGTTTTAATCTTTCTAACAAGGGTTCATTTAAACCATATAATTCTAAAGTTTTTTCATATGCATCAGGTGGTAAAGAAGGATTTAAAAGTAGATTTTGGAAAGCATTTCCTGGCATTGCGTTGAAAAGTAAATAGGAAAAAACCAAGAAAATATTAAATACTAAAACCATTTGTAAAGCTCTATTTATTAAATAACGTGCCATAGTCTTATTATAGTTCTTCTCTCTTCAATAATTAAGAGTGGGTGCAAAGCACCCACTCTTAAATTAATCTAATTTTATTACTTGTTAACTTTTACGTTAGAAGGATAACCAGAACCAGTCTGAGTTAATCCATCAAGTACATCAGTAAATGGATATTCTACATCTGTGCCTCTGTATACCTCAAGAATTGGTGTTGTCACCAATACTATATAAGGCATATCATCGAACAACATAGCTTCCATTTCTTTCGAAATAGCTTGTGCTTCTGCAACAGTTTTTGCTGCTGCGAATTCATCTGCTTTTGCATCGAAAGCTGGATTGTTATAACCAGGTGTGTTAAATCCGCCTTCACAAACATCATTTTTTGATGCAAAGAAAGCTTCTGGGTGATCTGGGAATGAACCTAGACCCCAACCTAGCATATAGAAATACCAGTCTTTACAGTTTTCAGCTGTAAATACTTTATCAACAATAACACTAAATCCAGTTGGTCTAGCAACAACATCAAAACCAAGTTGTTGCATCCAATCTGCAATGAATAGTGAGAAAGTTGATCTAATTGGATCATATCCAGGACCTGGTGCATAAAGCAACATAGTCTCTGCTGGTAGTGCTGTTCCTCCAGGACCTTTTAATCCTGTAGGTGCAATAGCTCTATCAGCTCCACCAGGGTGACTACCCCAGTCTGAAGCTGTCCAACCGGCAGCCTGTAAAATCTCAACAGATTTGTTGAATCTTTCTTCAGCGGTCAATCCATCACAATCAGCTAGTACACCAGTTACAGGTGCAACCCAAGCTGAAAGCGCTTCAGGCATTTGACCATCCATATTGATTGCAATTCCTTGAAGGACGTTGTCAATAATAAATTGTTTATCAACAATACAACCAACTGCTTGTCTAAATGCTTTATCGCTACCTGGGAATACTCTCATGTTAAACGCCATATAGCGCATACCATTTGAGAAGTTAGATACTTGTGTAACTCCAGGTTCACGTGATAATTGTTCCCACTGATTTCTCTTAACACCTAATGGGTTAAGTACAAAATCAACTTCACCATTTTGGAAAGCAAGATAAGCTGCATCTTGATCTCCGTATAATGTGAATTCTACTGTTCCTACAAACGGTCCGTTTGTATATGTAAATGATTCTCCGGTTGTGTCACCGAAAGAAGCATTTACTGCAGGTGCAACTCCATTATCCCATGCGATAGATGTACCGCCGTTATAAATAGTTGTTTCCCCACCGAACCACATTGTG
>Ga0181379_1001498_pt1 | contig 11003 bp, 4 predicted proteins | sample 2SPOviralmetaG_FD_130115 | JGI IMG/M metagenome (GOLD analysis project Ga0181379, IMG submission 130115) | Marine viral communities from the oligotrophic San Pedro Time Series (SPOT) site, San Pedro Channel, CA, USA - 2 SPOT_SRF_2009-07-10 | ecosystem: Environmental > Aquatic > Marine > Strait... | reverse complement strand
AGGATGACGAAGTTGTAAAAACAACAAATGGATGTGCGTTTGTAGTAGGCGCTCACAGTTTAATGTTTCTAATAGGAACCGAAGTGGATTATGTAAAAAGTTTGGTAGGTGCTAACTTTGAAATAAACAATCCAAATGCACAGAGTTCATGCGGATGTGGCGTAAGCGTCAATTTCGATATGGATAATTTAGTACCACAATTTTAAAGGATAAGGTAAATGGCAAAACAACAAGTTGATATTGGCGTAGAGGGCAATGACGGTACTGGTGATAGTATCCGTGAAAGTTTTAAGAAGGTAAACGAAAACTTCAACGAACTATACGCTGTTTTTGGTTTAGGTGGGCAAATTTCGTTTACCACACTCAACGATACTCCAAACAGTACTGTAGGCAACGAAGGAAAAGTGCTCTTAGTAAATCAAGCAGGCACAGGTGTTGACTTTTTTGAACTAGTAAGTGATGCCGGAAATGCTGATCCAAACGATGAAGACAACACTGTTGCTTTTAGTGTTGAAGGCAATCAATTAAAAGTTAAAGTTATTAACGTAAACCTTGAAACAGATCCAAAGCCTACTATTTCAAATCCTTTAAAAATGGGTGCTGTTGTTGCTTATAGTGCTACTACCAATCCTAAAATTATGTCAGATCTCGAAAGAGGTACTTTACTTACAAATTGGAATACAGTTCATGAACCAGATGTGTCTGACGAAAACATTATTCCGAGTATTGGATTAACTAATAGAAAGTATATTGAGAAAAATACACCTGGTATGGGCCCTCGTGTAGCAGACGAGCCAACTGATGCTAGTGATTATACAAAAACTATTGCAAGTTTCAGTGCCGGTGCTGCTAACATTGTATCGCATGGCTTTACAGAAGCAGTCACAGGTAGTGCTTGGTTGTACGATTCAACCGGTGCAGACGCTACAGGCTTAACAAGTGCTGGAACATACTATGCTAGACGTAACACTGCAAATCAAGTAACTCTACACCCGACTGCACAAGATGCACTAGATAACACCAATCAAATTATTGCAAGCGGCGGCACAGGTACGCAAACTTTAAAAGATCCAACATACGATGACAGTGACGGAGGCCTTGATGGGTTCTGGACTGGCGATGCTATACTTCCACGTAAAAGCATAACTAGACGTGAAGGCGACACCATGACAGGTGCGTTGACATTGCACGATCATCCACAGCCATTTGCAGGAGCAGGAACTCCACAAGGTGCAGATGATTTACAGGCAGCAACAAAATATTATGTTGATGCACAACAGTACAGCAGAAGTGAAAACATTTATGTAAACATCAACGGTGATGATTTACAACTTGAAACACCTCCGGGCTTGGCTGGACGTAGCGAGAAATATGCTTATAAAACAATTGCTGGAGCATGTTTACGAGCTGAAAGATTACAAGAAGCAGCAGATATTGATATTGGTCCTTATGTACAAACACTAACATATACCGATGGTACTGGTCTAAACAATGGTAAAGTTACAAACTATTCGAGTAACGGTTATACAGCGCCAGCAGTTGCAGCTACTACTACAGTAACAGCAATCAATACTAATAAACAAGCAATTATTGATCAAACTATTGCATTTATTGCAACAACATATCCTACATTTGTTTACAGTGAAGCAGTATGTAGAAGAGATTTAGGGTTGATACTAGATAGTATTGGAAAAGATATTCTTGCAAGTACACTAACTGTGAAACACAATTATTTAAGTAGATATGCAGGACTACGTTACTTTAGTAATGCTAGTGGCGAAGTTGCAATATCTCAAGCAGGCGGCGGACAATATACTGAAACTGTCGCAGCAATTGGTTTTGCTAAAACTACTGCACTAGGATTTATTGCAACTGCACTTGGCAGCGGATTTGCTACCGATCAATGGTATCTAGCAACAACTGCTAGATTTGATGATGTTTTAGATACCATCGATACTAGTAGTGCTGATCCAACACTAGTAGAAGCTAGTAACAATTATAAAGTATATGTTAGTAGTGGTAATAACAAATTTTTAACACAAGCAGGCGATCCAACTGAAGACGAGCCAAACATTGATATCTTTCCTGGTAAAATTATTAGAGGTAAGAAAAGTGGTGCTGTTGGTATTGTACAAGAATATAGCAGAGGTGTTGATACAGTTGGTACACCGATATACGATACTATTGATGTTAAACTACTACTACCGATTGATTTTATCGATGAAGAAGAAATTGAATACGGTGCATTTGTTAAGAAACAACAGATTAGTATACGTATTGAATCAGGCACATACGAAGAACAGTTGCCGATTAGATTACCTGCCAACGTAAGTATCAAAGGTGACGAATTTAGACGTTGTCTTGTACGTCCAGCACCAGGTATGAGTTTAAGTTCAGCAGCCAATACATTCTTTTATAGAGATGCTACAATCGATGGCAATACTACTGCAACTGGCGGCGAAGCATACGTAAACGATCTTACAGGCGACACAGACGGATACTATGGCAGACACTACTTAACAAATCCAGCAGTAGACATAAACATAAGTAATTTTGGTTCTACTAACCCAGGCAAGTTTAACGAAGCAGCAGACTTGATAAGTCTAAACAGACAATTTATTATTGATAGAACTATTAGTTTTATTACAGCAACCTATCCGTCATTAGTATATGATGAAGCAAAATGTCGTAGAGATACAGGTTATATTGTAGACGGTATTGAAGCTGATTTACGCACAGGCGGTAGAATACAAAGTGGTATTAACCAAAAGTCATATGCTGCAAATGTTGTTCCAGGACAAGAGACTGAAACAGCCGCAGCAATCAACAATATTGCAACAATTATTACAAGTGTACTAGCACAAACGGCATACGCAGGCGCAGGTGGTGTTACCGGACAAGTTGTAAATACTAACTTAACAGCTGAAACAAATGCAAATACAAATGCAACTGCTCTAGTAAGTTTTGTATCTTTTGCGTTTGACGCAGGTTATAATCCTGCTAAAGACAACAACGAAATGGACATGTTCCTGTGTAACGATAACACTATTATTAGAAATATTACAGCACAGCGACAAGGTGGCTTTATGATGGTGCTAGATCCAGAAGGTGCTATCTTTACACGTTCGCCATATGTACAAACAGGATCTTCATTTAGTAGAAGTATTAATGCTAAAACCTTTGCAGGCGGTATATTTATTGACGGTTATTGCTACAACATGCCAGCTACAGTTATCCAAGGCGGCAACAGCGATCCTTTCCGTATTCAAATTGAAGCACCAACTACAAGTATTTTAGGACAACGTAAACCTAATCTTCCTTGTAGTTTCTTTGAGTTTGGCAGACGTTATCAAGTTAACGCTATTGTTGACTATGTTGCAGATAATGGTAGTGGTAAAGCTACTGCAACACTTGTACTAGATAGTGCAGCAAATGGCGGCGCTGGATTAGACGACGACATTGACTCAGCAGGTGGACCAATTGATATTGTTTTACAAGGTGCTGGTAACAAAAGTATGTTGGCAAACGACTTTACACAAGTCAACGATTTAGGTTATGGTGTAGTTGTTACAAACAACGGACTTTCAGAACTTGTTAGTGTGTTTACATACTATGCGCACACAGGCTACCTATCATTAAATGGTGCCCAGATACGTTCGCTTACAGGTAACAACAGTTATGGTAACTACGGACTGGTTGCAGAAGGCAGTGATCCAGATGAAGTTGCAAAAACTATTTCACTTGCACAAGACTTAGCACAGCCTGTTAAAATATTCTCAGTTGATCAAGAAATTGAAATTACTGGCAACAGTGCTACACCAGCACGTAACGCAGTAATTAGGCAATACGATACTGTAACAGGAAATATTGCAAAGGCAACTGTTATCTTTAATGACGACAATGCTACAAACAGTATTCTAAGTGTAAACAGACATATTACTGCTACAACACGATACGACTTTGCAGTAAACGACACAGATCCAATAGCAATTGATAGTGTAGTAAACGCAAGTGCTACAAACAACGGAACAGCATATGTAATTGGAAGTATTGGAACAACAGACTGGACTACTATTGGTGCAGCAAGTAACACAGTTGGTCTAGCATTTACAGCAACAGGTACAGGTTCTGGTTCAGGCACAGCATATGTAAGTTTAGGTGCACCAGTAAGTATTACCAATAGAGACTTTGGTGCTGTAAAAGGCGTACAACGTGCGTTTGTTTACGATACTACAAACTATCCTTTAAACGCATCGCAACTTGAAATTCACCATGATGACAGCCAAGATACATTCCAGCCATACGAAGTTATCAACGTAAGTGATACTGGATTAACTATTCCAAGTGATTATGTAGATGGTACACTCACAGACGATATTGGTTCCGTAGGACTACTTGGCAGCAAAGTATGGAGACTTGAATTTACTAGTGGAACAGGCGGAGGTGCTGTTACAGAAACAACTGGTCTACAGTTTAACGTTGCACATGCCACAAACGCTGTACTAACAAGCCAACAAAACGTATTTGTAAACGGACTTGATAGTAATGTTGTAACAAGACCAAGTACAGCACTTATATTTAACGAACAAGAAACTGTAACCTACAGAACACTAGCATTTGAAAATACTATTACTGGTGGTATACCAGTAGTAGGAGCACAGACTAGAATTACAATTGATGATAACTTTGATTATATTGATCTAGTTGTAAGCAATACATTTGCTGCACAGGCACCAGCTACTTATAGTTTAAGCGGTGGTACAACACTAGGTAATACGCAAGGTGATACTCACATTGCAGTAAGTACAATTTTAACTGCAAATGATCAAGCTCGATTGAACTCAAGCGATATTGATATGATATTTGCATGGCAAGGTAAAACACATATTATTACTAACTATCAAGTTGTAACAGATAGCGGCACAGGTACACAGTTTGGTATTATTAGTTTCTCTGACAAATACAATATTAGTGATACATATGCCGGAGCAGGACTAGCAGCTAGAGCAAGTAGTGCAGCAGGTAATAACATCACACTACAAGCAGGCTTACAGTCAGCTGAGACTGGTAACATCACAGTTAATATTAGTACATGTAGAGCTACATCACATGATTTCTTAGATATTGGTACAGGTGGATACAATAGTAGTAACTATCCTGATAGAATCTTTGGTGGTCCAAAGATTGAGCCAGTTACTGATGAAGAAAGTTTAGATAGTGAAGGATTTGCAAGTAAAGCACAGGTACAAGAACGTAGTAGAGGACGTTGTTTCTTTGCAAGTACAGACCAAGACGGTTTCTTCCGTGTAGGTAGATTCTTTACAGTTGACCAAGGTACAGGTAGAATTACATTTAATGCTGCACTTGTTCTAACAAACATTGATGGTATTGGCTTTAAACGTGGTGTACGTGTAAACGAATTTAGTGCAGACAGTACATTTACAAATGCTACAGCAGACTCGGTACCAGTTGAAACAGCAGTTGAAGGTTATATTGACAGACGTTTAGGAATGGATCGCAACGGTACAGTACTAGCTGGTGCAGAAATTATACCACAATCAACTGGCGGGTTCCTAGCATTATCAGGTGCAGTAGCAATGGCAGGCGATCTACGCATGGGCGGACAGCAAATTAACGACCTTGCTACACCAACTAGTGGAAGTGACGCAGCAACAAAGGCATATGTAGACGCAGGTGATGCAGCATACGATACACTAGCTGAACTTGAAGATACTGATATTACAACTCCAGCAGACGCTTCTTTCTTAGTATATGATCAGTCAGAATCTAATTGGATTGATGCAGTGTTTGATACAGACGTTGCCAACAGTGATTTTACTATATCACTAGATGGAACAAGTGGCAATCTAGAAGGTCAGATTACCGCAGGTGCTATTGTAAACGCAGACGTAAATGCAAATGCAGCTATTGCACAGAGTAAACTCAATTTAAGTTTGTCAACAGCAGCAGCAAATGCAACAGCAGCAGTTGAAGGTATTGTAGGATTCAACAGTGCCGACTTTGATGTTACAACTGGCTTTGCCAGTATTAAAGCACTTGGCGTAAGCAATGCACAACTAGCTGGCAGTATTACAAACGCAAAACTAAGCAACAGTTCAATTACGTTTGGAGACGCATCGACAACTGTGGCTACTGCATTAGGTAACTCAGTTACTATCCAAGGTACTGCAAATGAAATAAGTGTAAGTATTGCTGACTCTACACCAGTTGCAGGTTCGCCAACTTACACAATTAGTTTACCAAATAAAATTGCAGCCGATCTTAATGGCGATGTTTACAACGGTGCTACACTAATATTAGATGTTAGTACAGGGGAACTAACCGGTAACGCTGATAGTGCTGATACAGTCAAAACACAAAGTAGAAATAATAATGCAACACATTATCTTACATTTGTAACTGACAATAATGGTAGTGCTACAAACGAGACAATCTATACTGACGGCGGTGTAGCATATAATCCAAGTACAAACAAACTAACAATTGGTGGCGATATTGCAGGCGGTGGTGACTTAACACTAGCAGCATCAAAAACTGTAACTGCTCCAGGCGGATATAGAGGCGCTGGCAACGGTAGTGGAACTGACAACGGAAGTACTGTTGGTACAAGCTCAGATAGATTCAATACAGTATATGCACAAACATTTAATGGTACTGCTACCGAAGCACTATATGCCGACTTAGCAGAAAACTATGTAGGTGATAGTGCATACGAGCCAGGTACTGTATTAGTATTCGGTGGTGAAGCCGAAGTTACTACAACTAATACAAAATCTGATCATAGAATTGCTGGTGTTGTAACAACTAATCCTGCACACTTGATGAACAGCGCACTTGAAGGCGACACAGTAGTTGGTGTAGCACTACAAGGTAGAGTTCCGTGTAAAGTATTAGGAAAAGTAGAAAAAGGCGATATGTTGGTAACAGCAGCAAAAGAAGGATATGCTATTGTTAATAACACTCCGGGCGTTGGACAAGTACTTGGCAAAGCAGTTGGTACCAAAGAGGACGACGGCTACGGCATTGTTGAAGTTGTGGTAGGGAGAGTATAATGGCTAAACAAACAATAAACATTGGATCATCAGTAAACAAAGGTGATGGTGATCCACTACGCACAGCATTTGATAAAATCAATGATAACTTCGATGAGCTATATACAGCAGATACAACTTTTATTAGTTTAGCAACACTCAAGACAGAAGTAGCAGCAGCAACAGATTTTGCAGACTTCCAAGCGCGAATAGCAGCATTATAATTAATGCGATAAATATGTATAACAATACAAGGATACGAGAATGGCAAGTAGATTTCCACTAATATTAGATGAAACAAACAACCAGTTGAGAGAACTGCCAGTCGGTGATGATTTAGATCTTACTGGCAATAACTTAACTGGGTTATCCTCACTAAGCACAACAGGCGGTATTACAGCAGGTGGCACAATAACATCTCCTTTAATATTAGCAACTAATGCAACTGTCAGCGGAACTGTAGAAGCACTTACTTATACTGTTGGAGGATTACCATTACTAGAACAAGTTAGTTTTAATAATCTATTAGATGCTCCAACTATTCCGGTAGACGTTAATCAGTTAGCTGATACAGATGGATTATTAGGTGGCGGATTTACTGGCGACTATAATGATTTAATTAACAAACCATTTATTCCAATTGACCTTAATCAACTTGGCGACACTGATGGATTGATTCCAACAGACCTTGCTGATCTTACAGACAACGGTGGCTTGTTAGCAGGCGGTACATTTGAAAGTTTAAGTGATGGCTTTACATTTGATGGAAGAGCAGATCAATTAGTAGTTGTAAATGCTACCGAAGAAAATTTAACTACTATTACAACTGCAAGTATTTTAGATGGGTTAACTGGCACTCAAATTACTGGCGCACTAGGGTTTACTCCTTACAATGCTACTAACCCAGATGGATTTATTAACAGCGCAGTTGGTATTACAGATACATTAGGTTACACCCCTTATGATGCTACTAATCCTGATAGCTTTATTACAGGTATCGCCGAAGCAGATGTAACAACTGCATTAGGCTATACTCCATATAACGGTGCTACAAACCCAAATGCCTACATCAATGCAAGTGAAGTTGTGACAGCAATTGGATATACACCATATGATGGTGCAACTAACTCGCTAGGATTTTTAACTTCTGAGACTCAAACACTTGACGATGTTCTTACACAAGGATCTACTACAACACAATCACTCGGCACTGGCGCATTAACAAGTACTGGACAAATTGTTGCTACTGATTTACAACTCAACACCGGCGGACTTGATTTTGCACACACTAATGCATTTAGTATTGACACCCAAGGTGGTAACGTTATGACCATTGGCGGTACTGGTAATTTAACATTAGATTCAGGAAATACTATTGTTGTAAATGCATCATTGGAAGCAGGAACAAATGTTAACATAGGCGATACTACTAATCCGTTTTTAGATGGTTATTTTAGCGGAAATGTCAGCGTAGGTGGAATTGTATCAACTGCATCTAATTTACAAATTGACAACAACAATGCATCAGGAACACTCACACTTGAAGCAGCCACTGGATTGCGTATTCGTACACGTTACGTAGAACTTGCACAGCTTGGAGGCGGCACAGATGCACAAAGACCAAGTAGCCCGTCAGAAGGTACATATATGTACAATACTACACACGGATATCACCAAATATATCTTTCTGCTAGAGATTTTGTAAATCAAGCAGGCAATGGGATTGTTACCGGTGGTTGGGCTACATTTATTCCACCTATCGGCGGAACACCGAATGCAGATGATACCTTTATAGGAATGATAGCAATAGCAGATGGCCTCAACTGGGATCCAATTGGCGATGGCAGCCAAGCACTAATGGTATTTTTAAATAACACTTGGCTAGAAATTGCAACAAATTAAAGAGGGGATTTAGATGGCAGTACAAACAATTAACATAGGTAATGCAGCAAACGACGGAACGGGCGACGATCTCCGAGAAGCATTTATTAAGGTAAACAACAATTTTGCAGACCTTGAAGCAGTGCAGGCAACCGATGGATTAAGTCTTGGCGCTTCAGGAAGTAGTGTTTACAAAGATAAAGTAGCCAATAGTTTAAGATTTAGAAATCTAATTGGCGGCAGTAACATTAACCTAACACAACTAGACAACACTATTGTCATTGACGGAAGCGATCCTGTACAACAAAGTGCTGTGATTAGTGATATAGGCAGTATACTATTAGGAAACGGAAGTAGTTGGGCAATCTACGGCGGTGATGGAGTTGAAACTAGAGCAGATGCTAATGCTAGTCCAAACCCTCAAATTATTATCGATGCTGCACTTGAGCAAGATACTAGTCCAACACTTGGCGCAAGTTTAGATGCTAACAGTCAAAATATTACAGGTGTAAACAATTTAAGTTCAACTAGTGCATTAACAGCAACACTTACTGTAAGTGGTACTGGAACAATTGGCACACTTGCACCAACTAATATTAGAACTACTGGTGTTAACTCTGTGCCATACCAAGAAAATTTAGGCAGATTTTTAACTTGGGATATTGGTTCAATTACTGCTACATACGAAGGGCAACTACAATGGTTTTTAGGAAATCAAATTGTAGATTTAGGAACTATTACAAGTCCAGCGTCAGGTGGAATTGACGGCGGAAGTATTTAAGGGGGTCATATGGCTGAGCCACAGTGGAACGTAATCAACGGCAGTAGCCTAGGTACATTACAAGAACGACAAACTATTGCTATTGACTTACCTCTTGTGGATACAACTGGTATAACTTCAAAAGTTATTAGTGGTGCATTGCCCGCCGGATTAAGAATAGAAAATAATCAAATAGTTGGAACTCCATACAATGTAAAAAGTATTCAAACAAGTGCGTTTTGTATACGTGCTACAGGCGATACTAAAATTGCTGACCGTACACTAAAATTAACTGTAGATGGATATGACGAGCCAGTTTGGGTAACAGCCGAAGGCGACTTGCCTGTTGGTCCTAATGGTGTTTATTTTATACTAGACAGTTCACCAATTGATTTTCAACTTGAAGCAATTGATTTAGATGTAGCAGCAGGCGAAACACTTGAATACATATTAGGTGACGGCAGCACCTCAGGACAGAATACACTACCTCCAGGATTATCAATGAACAGTGCTGGACGTATTTCGGGTATAGTTGATCCGTTACGTGCATTAGATATTAATGAAATTAAATTAGGATACGATGCAGGCAGATACGGATCAAACGTTTTTGACTGGGGCGCATCTGCAGATGACAGAATTGAAAGTTACTACTACGGCGATGTAGATTTAACAAACATTGACTTAGTGCAGCCGCCACGCAAACTTAACAGACGTTACACTTTTGTTGTAACTGTAACAGACGGCACTGCAATAAACTCACGACAATTTACAATATATGTTGTAGGTGATGATTTTACAAGAGCAGACAATACACTTATGGAAGTTAGCACTGGTGTGTTTACTGCTGATATTACCTTTGAAAGAATTCCAATATGGGTAACACCAAGCGATTTAGGAAAACGTAGAGCAAACAACTATACAACTGTATTCTTAGAAACAGTAGCACAGCCCGATATTAGTGGTGCGTTAGTATATCAAAAGAAACAGCGCAATCCAGGGCAGTATAAACTAACTGCAACAGGCGAAATTACCGAAGGCTACTATGAACTTAGTGGGATACTTCCATATTTTCCTGTAAGCAAACGTGGACCAGACAGTCTTAATGAACAATTTTTACCAGACCCGATCACTACTGACGAATTTACAGTAGTAAAAGCTGAAAGTGCAAGTGAACTGCCGCCTGGACTTGATTTAGATCCTGCTACTGGAGAAATAGCAGGTATTATTCCTTATCAGCCAGCAGTTACAAAAGAATATAACTTTACTGTTACTGCGTTACGATATAATGAAGACACTGGTATTGTCCTTTT
>Ga0181379_1001497_pt1 | contig 11011 bp, 23 predicted proteins | sample 2SPOviralmetaG_FD_130115 | JGI IMG/M metagenome (GOLD analysis project Ga0181379, IMG submission 130115) | Marine viral communities from the oligotrophic San Pedro Time Series (SPOT) site, San Pedro Channel, CA, USA - 2 SPOT_SRF_2009-07-10 | ecosystem: Environmental > Aquatic > Marine > Strait... | reverse complement strand
TCCTCATGCTCTAATTCAGCTCTGAGTTCTCTTTCTTTCCAAAGTCTATCTCTATATCTCATTTGTTTTAGGGGTTTGTTATCATTAACTCAACACCTCTAATCTAATAAGAATTTTTGTAAAAGTCAAGCTTTTTATGAAATTAATTTTAAAAATCCAGCTTTATATTTTTCACTTCCACACATATGAACATATGAGTTTTGTTCATTTAGTGCTTCCCAAGTCCATTGATAATATTCTATCAAACAACTCAGACCGTACTCTTCCATAACCATTTCAGGTACTTTCATTGGGGTATTTTGAACTACATTTTTAAAGTAGTGTTCTTTTAATATGTAGAATGTATCTCTAAATGATTTCATTACTTCATCTGAACTGAATCTTAATATCCCAACATTACATGAACCAAATAAACTAGGATGCCAAAATTTATGTTTTGAGGATATATCCGAAACATCAAAACAGCTAATGGCTCTTTGATATGCATATTGAAAAGTATTCTTTTCTAAATGTTCAAACCAAATATCCTTATCAGGAGAAAACTTCAATGGTTCTGCTAAAAACACATCCCCATCAATAAAAATTGAATTGGATATATCTTCTTCCAACATCGCTTCATATTTAGGTTCACACCAAAGATAATTTTCAGTATCTTTTTTCAGTATCTTTACCTCATCCACCAAATCACCTAAGATAGCAGCTCCAACTTCATCCGTCCATAAAGTTATTGGATAAAATTGTTTGGCTAAAGTAATGCTCTTTTTCCAAATCAATATTTGTTTGGCTAATTTATCTTTTAAAAACTCTCTATTTGGAGTCGTTGATATAGAATATATTAATCTCAAGACCTATCGTTATTAATTATATCGTTAATAAGTTGAATTGTAGCTATTACAAATCCAACACACCAAGCCCCAACTGGTATGGGCCATAGAAAAAATTGTCTTATCCTAGTTCCCATAGTGGTTTCTCTGGTATTGATTTTTAATTCAAAAATCATAGCCCAAATGGTTCCAATTAAAAAGTAAGTAATCATATGAATTTATTTATTTCAGTTTGTGTTTTATTTGAAATCTCTTTGAGCTTTTCACTCATATAGTGTTTAGCGTATTGTTCCATCAGAGTATCCAACATTGTATAATGGGACCAAGCCTCCGATTCAATGGGTCTATTTTCCCACTCATTTTTATCTAACCATTCTTTTGCTAACATAGTTCACATTCTGGTTGTATCCAAATCAATAGAATTATAACTATAATCAATATGATGGTTATTACTATTCTCATCGGTCTTGTTTGTTTTTCTTTCCAACTTCTAAGTTTCATTCCCCATTTATAGGAAACTTCACCAGCCCAATCAAACGCTCTACCAACTAAATCAAATGGTGGTATTTTCAAAAGTGTTAAAATCAGTATCCACCAAGCTTCAGATTGTCCGTTGAATATAAATCCAATTGATAATACTAATAGATACCATCCAATATATTGTTGTAAGTGCTTTTTCATTTATTTTTTCCTTTTATTAAACATTCTACACAAATTGAATCCAATTGTAATCCAACAGGAATATCCTTCCCACAGGTATTACATTTAGGTTTCCACTCTTTTTTCATTATCCTCTTATTGTTTTTATGTACTCTTCTTTGAATAAACTTTCATACCAATTCACAATTTTAGATTTAATTTGTGAAATTCCATTGAATATTTTTCCTAAGTAGATATCACTTATTCCTTCTGGTGTTAAATTATCCATTGGACTTGGAATCATATCTTCCCATCCATTTTCTCTCAACCATTGAGTATCCACTTGCCCATATGTTGATTCATCAATTTCAATTTCTTCACCATCAACCGAAGTTATAGTATAGATATTTTCTTCAATTGGTAAATGTCTGTGTTCTAATATATAGGATTTGAATCTATGTTCTACTGCTCTAGCATTGGTTCTACTCTCCCAACCTAAGTAAGTATTCCAAACCATACTCACAATTAGTAAAGGTACAGCGAATCTCGTTGTAAACTTATCCCAAAATAATTTGAACTTTTTTATCATTATTTTAATAACCAAGATGAAGATTGGATTTTAACTCCCAATCCATCAATCAATTCAATACCAGTTTCTTTACAAACTTCTGCTTCAGGTATAGTATCATTATTTTGGTCTCCACCATTAGCGAATGCTAAATCATAGACTTCACCAAACATTTCGCTGAATTGTTTAAGGGTTTCACATTGTGTTTTATCAATATCTTGAGAAATCAGAGCGTAATCTACATATCGTATAGCTTTTACGATTTGTAATCTCTCATCCTCATCCATAAAATATTCTGAACCTTTTAGTTCTCTTTGTTTATCGGAATTTACAATCACCCAAAGTTTATCAGCATGTTGTTTAGCTAATTCGAATAACTCTAAGTGCCCTTTATGAAGTGGATTGAAGTATCCACTAACTATAACTGCTTTCTTTTTACTCATATTATTTAGTTTTTAAATAAACTTCTTTGTAGTATCTTTCATCCATCAATACTCCTTCCATATTACAGCTCATAGCTTCTTCTTTTGTTTGGAAGTGTAATGTATGTTCTACTCCATCTCGTTTACCTACTATTACCCACCCATACATTTGGTGAATATTTCTTGGTTTATGTTGTTGTTGACTCATAATTTATCCTTTTAGTATAAATATAATTTAATATCTCTTTTTCATTTCAATATCCCATAACATTTCAAGCTCTCTAATTCTTTTTTTGAAACTCATATTCTCCTCTTTTTGAGATTGAATATGGTCTTGCATGAGCTTGATTTGGTGATTCAATCTACCAATCTCATTTCTCAGAGATTTTTGCGTTCTGAACCACTTTATCATAAAAGATGTGGTTTAGCTTCATTCTGCCCAGCATTGGTAACTACTACATATTCTGGATAGAAAAATCTTAATTCATCAGCTCCAGCATAAGATAGTGCTGATTTTACTCCATCCAATAATCCATTTACAATGAATTTCACTCCACCTTTATATGGAATTGTTGTAGATTCTCCTTCAACATTTCTTGATTTCTGTCCGTGAGTTACTTTGGTTTCCAATGATGCTGAACCTCTATATCTTTTATATAATCCTTTTGAAGTTTCCAAAATCTTACCAGGAGATTCATCAGTTCCAGCTAATAGTGAACCTAACATCACAGTTTCAGCTCCAATTGCTAGAGCTTTACTCATATCACCACTACTTCTAATACCTCCATCGGCCATAACTGGTACACCACTTACTTTTAAAACTTCTTCTAATGAAGTTACATTTGGAACACCAAACCCAGTTTTGATTCTCGTTGTACATAGTGAACCTCCACCAATACCAACTCTCAAACCATCAGCTCCGTAAGCTATTAAGGTTTCAGCAGCTGATTGTGTAGCTATATTTCCAGCTATGATATCTACATTTACCAACTCTTTCTGAGATTTACACCAATGAAGCATATCGATAACATTTTGATGGTCTCCATGAGCTACATCAATTAGTAAAACATTAGCTCCAGCTTCAACCAATGCTTTTGCTCTTTTCTTATCCTCTTCTTGAACTCCAATAGCAGCCATAATTGGAACATGCTTTATTTCAGTATGCCAATCATCATACATAACTCCCCATTGTTCAGCGATTCCGGGTGTATGAGTTCCTTGCCCATATATTGTACTGAATAATTCTTCTACAATATCACATTGGTGAGTAATACTCATAAATCTATGAATACATCCAACACCACCCAATTGTGCCATTTTCAAAGCCATATCGTATTCACATACGGTATCCATTGGTGAAGCTACGATAGGATTTAATAATCCATATCTCCTACTCAACTTTGTACGAAGATTGATATTTGTTCTTGATTTGATATTCGAAAATGCTGGAACCAGCTGAATATCATCATATGTTAATGCGTAATTCATTTTAACTTCTTTTTTTACTATTTGTTTGATACACCAATACATCATTTTCAGTAACTGGTGCGTTCATCAATTTTTTATAAACTCTACATCCATACTCTCCTCTTCTAGACGATGTCTCATTATCAGCATATCTTTGAGCTATAAATTGAGAATCACATACTCCTACTAAATAACAATGGTTGTTCAAATCACCAAAACGATATGCTAATATTACATATGTTTCCATTATTGTACTTGATTTTTAAACCATTTTATTAAAATACTAGCAGTTTTATAATTTGTTGCTAATGGTACGTTGTGTACATCACACAATCTCATCAACATATTGATATCCACATCGTGAGGGTGTTTTCCTAACGGGTCTCTCATAAAGATAACTCCAGTTATTTCACCAGTACTCACCATAGATGCTATTTGAGCATCTCCACCCATCGGACCTGATAAAACTTTTTCAACTTTAGTAATACCAGCATGCTCACAATGAGCTCCAGTTGTTCCAGTGGTTACAATATCTACATCTTCTCTATTAAAAAAATCCAATCGTTTGGTTACAAAAGCAACCATATCAGCTTTCTTATTATCATGCGCTACTAATGCAAACTTCATTTGTGAAAAATCGTATTTAATTTTGTTCATCTTTAAATTGTATTAATACAAATATACGAAAAATATTTTACTTATCCAAATCTTTGTACTCCGAATATCGTAAATATCCTGATAAAAGTCCTCCAATTATAACAATTATTATGATTCCTATCTCCTCCATTTAGGCATTCCAGTTAATTTACCTTCAGATTCCTTTATCCATTTAGCAGGTACTCCTACATAAACACCATCTTTATCTATATTCTTAGATACAACAGCTCCCGCTCCAATAATTACATCATTAGAAGTAACTCTAACACCAGCTCTGAATACTACACCACTTCCTACAAAGTTGTAACCAGCAATTTTTGTTGAACCACCAGTTGATATATTGTTAGCAAAATGTACATACTCACCTATTTCAGTTCCATGCCCAATACAACAACCTGGTGCTAGATTAGAACCTTCTCTAATAATCGTAAGTTCATTAGCTGAACCTCTGACTATAACACAATTACTACAAATCCTAACATTATCTTCAATCAAAACTCCACCCAACTGTCTGAGATATACTTTTTTATTATCATCCCAAACCCACATCATTCCTTCGGTTCCAATTGTACAATTAGAATCTATCGTTACATTATTACCAATTTTAGTGTAAGAATAAATTACAACATTCGGTCCAATGGTTACATTATCACCAATTTCTACTCCCACTCCAATTGTGGCAGTATTATGAATATCACAATTTTTACCCTCATCATACCCCTCATTATTATTAAAAATGTAAGTATTTGTTACTTTATTTGATAATTTGTAAAAATGTAGCTGAGGGTCATCTACAATTATTTGTTCAACCGATTCATCTATATTGAATCTTTTTTTACATATTAACTTACAATCTTTTAAGTGAGATAGGTGATTTACATCATCACCATCGTAATAGGTTATAGAACCAAAACCAGCATTTGGAAGAATTGATAACATTATTTTATTTTTTTAACAGGCAACCCTACATATATTCCCTTTTCGTTTAAATCTTTATTTACAAACCCCAAAGCACCAACTACGATATCATCACCGATTTTCGTATCAGCGGCTATCTTCGAACCAGCTCCAATGTAGGTATTTTTACCGATTACAGTTCCATGTTTGGTTATCCTTTCATGCGTTGAACCTAAAGTAATAGTATGAGGACCTAAAAAACATCCTTCTTTTAGTAATACATCTGAAGTTAGAATTGTACCATATTTTATAGTTACATTGTTTTCTACAATACACCCACTAGCAGTTCTAACTCTACCTTGAACAATCGAGTTTTCACCGATATCATTATTTTCACCTATTTCACAATAGTTACCAACCACAGTTCCTTTTCGGATTATGGTTCCAGCTCCTATGACGTTGAAGTTCCCAACTTCAGCACCATCTTCGATAATTACATCATCTGCGATGATATTATACTTTCCTACTTTCATTTATTTATTTGTCTAAAAATTACTAATTTTTGAATCTCCGTAGTCCCCTCACCAATAGTACATAGTTTGGAATCTCTTAAAAATCTTTCTACCGGATATTCACCTCTTACAAATCCATATCCACCCAAAATCTGCATAGCTTCATTAGCTATCTTAACACAAACCTCAGATGCATACATCTTACACATAGCTGATAACTTAGTACTCTTTTCAATAGATGCTTTCTGAATCAGTAATTCAGATGCTTCTATCTCCGTAGCCATATCAGCTAATTTAAATCCAACGGATTGGAATGAACTAATGGGTTTACCGAATTGTACTCTTTTATTTGAGTATTTTAAAGCACATTCATAAGCCCCCTTAGCTATCCCCAAAGATAGGGCAGCTATTGATATTCTACCACCATCTAATATTTTCATTGATTGAATAAATCCTTCACCGATTTCTCCCAATCTATTTTCATCAGAAATCCAGCAATCTTCAAATACCATCTCAGCAGTTTCAGATGCTCTCATTCCCATTTTTGTTTCTACTTTACCTGAAGAAAAACCTTTAGTTCCTCTTTCAACTACAAATGCAGTCATTCCATGTGAATCCCCTCTATCACCAGTTCTCACAACTACTACTGTAATATCGGATGATTTACCATGTGTAATAAATTTCTTTACACCATTTATTAACCAACCATCTCCATCTTTTACAGCTACACAATCCATATTTCCAGCATCAGAACCAGTATTTTCTTCAGTCAATCCCCAACTACCAATCCATTTACCAGAAGCTAGTTTTGGTAACCACTTTTCTTTTTGTTCCTTTGTACCAAATTTGTAAATATGTTGTGATGGTAATGAATTATGAGCTGCTATGGATAATCCAATAGATGGGTCTACTTTGGATATTTCCTCTATAACATCAGCGTATTCAATATATCCCAATCCCAATCCACCATATTCTTTTGGAATTAAAATACCCATAAATCCCATTTCACCAGCATTATGTAGTAACTCTTTTGGAAAGATTTCATTATCATCCCAATGAGAAGCGTTTGGCTCAATATAAGTTTCAGCAAATATTCTTGCTGATTTCTTTAATGTTAATTGTTCTTTTGTTCTTTTAAAGTTCATTTTTTAAATAATCTAAATTCTAAAGCTACTCTCGTTATATCATCTTCACCATTCTTTGCTAATCCATGTATTAAATGTGATGAGAAAATCAAAACCTCTGAATCACTAACATTGGTTCTAATCATAGAATTATCACCCCACTCTTTGATGAATCTAACTCTATATTTATTTCCACCTACAATGCCACCATCAGATGTTCTTACAACATTATCCTCAGATATTAAATGTGATTTTGGTACTATTGGTAATGAAGTTTTATTAGTTACACCAGCAATAGGAATCCAAAAGTTAACAAATTGTGGAAAATATCCTTCTCTATCATACGCTTCATACATATCTTTATGAGGTGGATTATAATCGCTTGAATTAGGCCTATTGATTCTAACAATTATATGAACCCTATCATTGGTTTTGGGATTGATATCACTTAGTTTAAATCCAAGTAAGTTAGAAAATGTTGGCATTAATTCCCTTATATTGAAACTAAATTGTTCGGGAAATAAATCTCTTGTCTTAGATACTATACTAAAATGTTGTTCGTTTGTTTTAACATATTTATGATACTTTTCTAAGGTAAATCCAGTTGTATCTATTCCTTCCTTTGTTAGTAAATCTGAAATAGTGTTCGTAATTCCTTTTTTTAAATCATCAAATTCTTCATTCCACAAAAATGGTGCAGTTGTATATCCTTCGGAATACCAATTTTGATTAAAAGTTATATCAGTATCTTTATTTGATAATACTTTGGATTCACCAGTTATATAGTTCTGATTATCCGATACATCAACATCAATAATTTCATTATCTATTTTGTATTCCAATAACATTTTACTTCTTATAAATTTTAAATTTACTTAAATCTGGATATGGTAATTCCAAATCTTCATTATGTTTTTTAGTTCCATCTGGATTATAAAATTGACTCATCAACAATAATCCTCTAGCAGCCAACTCAGGCATCATATAAAAGTTCCAACCTAACATATCAAAGTTATCTTCGTGATAAGATACTTCTCTCCTACCACTATATCTTGCTCTCTTAAACCAACGATACGCTTTAACATTATCAGTTAAGATTGCCCCACCTTTCGATAATTTAAAATGTTTGTAAGGACCTGTAAAAGATACACACATATGTGTACCTTTTTGGTACATATCAGCTGTAAATGTTAAAGCTGAATCCCATACATTTGAACCTTTCATTTGGTATGCACCCTTTATTGTTGAACCTTCAACAGGTTCGAATCCCACTTTTAGACCAGCGTGAATAATTTCACAAGGTACTGATGGATATGTTCTAGCAGGTATTGTAATCGTATCTTCAGTACGATTCATAATGTGATTTTCATAATACAAAGCAAGGAATAGTGCATTACTCATATTATCTACTGTTACAGCGTATTTAGCTCCAGTATAATGTGCTAACTTTTCTTCAAATTCCTCCGTAACTTTATAAACTCCTGTTGCCATATTTAATTTCTTATTCGTTTAACGTATTCTTTCAATCCATTCATATCCAATTGTGTCCAACACTTAAATGCAGTATCACCATTTTGAAACTTATCTTTCATTTTTATATCAAATGCCCGTCCAATATCCCAATAGTAAATGCTGGTATCCATTATTTCTTTAACAATCTTAGCTGATAAAATATGCCCAACTTGTGAAAACACAATAGTTGGGTTTTCTGAATTCCTATCTATTGATTTTATTGTATTAATGTATTCATCTATTTTATGAATAGCACCAATTCTTGGTATTTCAATATGATGAAAGTTTTTTATGTACCAATACCTATCAAACTCACCAAAGGTTTCTGGTCCTACAAATACTACATTAAACTTCTTATCATTGAGTAACTTAAACATCCTACCCCATTCATTTTCTATTGTATAGTGTTTTACTATACCAGCATAGTAGAATTTTTTACTTACCAAATCATTTAGTATATTAGCAAATTTACTTCTATGTTGTTGAACATCTGTATGTTCTTGCCAAACTCCCCAATGTGTACCCAAGCCAACACCCAATGAAATACCAATGTGTATTTTATTTGGTAAATTATCATATTCAAAAACAAATTCAACTAAATTCTTAATATATTCAGTTTGTTTTTCAGAATGATTATGCCAACTACCCAAGCCTAAATCTTTACCACCAGCTCTATATACATTTCCAATGTAACCAGCTATTTCATCGTATCTTTTTTCTTTTAAGTGAGGTTTTAGTTTGTGCCAATTTTTATAAGTAAGTCTGAATGTATCAACAAAACCATGATTCATTCGCATAAATTGAAAGGTATCCCCATTATTGATTTTATCTAAAAAGTAATCAATAGAAGGGATTTTTGTGGGAATGTTAGTAAATTCTAAATTTACTTCTTTCATTTGAACCAGCCGATTTTCTTTCCTTCTTTAACTCTTTTATCGTACTCTTCAACTGAACCGGGATATCTGAATGCCCAAATAATAATTAGTATAAATGTAATTGCTGCATATCCTACAACTCTAAGTGGAACTGTAAAATACATTGAAATTAATGAAATACACATAACTCCTACCATAGCCCATCTACCTCTAGTTGGATATACTTTTTTGGTTTCCCAATTGGTAAGATACTTTCCGAACAAAGGATGTTCGTGTAACCACTTATTGAATTTTTCAGATGATTTACTAAATGCCCATGCAGCTAGTATCACAAAAAATGTGGTTGGTACTCCAGGAAGAAGTACTCCGATGTAAGCACAGCCTACAAAAAATAGGCCCAATCCTATCCATAACGATTTTCTCATAATCTTTATTAATTTAAATTTATGTCATACCCACTAAACTCACTCATATAGGAAGTAATTTTAGTTCCATACCCATCTTTAAAAACCTTTCCGTTTCTAAAGTATCTTCGTACAGAACCCTGTCCTCCTAAGTGAGCAGCTGCAAGGATACCACTCTCAGTAATATATATTCCGTTTATAGTTTTACCATCGTAAACATCAATATACTGTTGCAGTTTCTCTTTGTTATGGTTTAACAAAGATAACATTGCTTCTTCTTGTAAGTTTGGGTTATTGAGAAACTCCTTTTTGGATACTTTATATCCTAATCCTTTTAGAGTACTTTTACCAAACTGATACTTTCCCATATAACCAAATGTATTAGTTATATCGTATCTATTACCACTCTCTCTAAATCCGATTGCTGATAGGAAATTATCCAATTCAACTTTGTGGTAATTAGCTATACTATCTTTTATAGCCTCTTCTTTTAATCTTCGTTCTTCCTCCATTTGTTCAATCGTTGGAAGGTTTAACTCTTTGTCTTTGGAATCACTCATTCCAAAGGATAGTAGAGCTACAACTATCAATATTCCAAAAATAATGTGTTTTCTCATAGGTTTCCCTTTAGTTAAACAACAAAACCGATTTTCAAAACTTTTCGGTTTATATAAATATCAGTTACTTAGATTCCTCTTTCGTATCCTTCATATACTGATATCTTAACTCATTCAAGAGTTCTTTTGTGGGTGTATCATAATAACCCGCTTCTTCAATTTTGGTAATCAACTCTCTTAATTTCATTACCAATTTCTCACCACCAGCACTAAGCATATTATCTATTAACCAAGTATCCAACTTCTTTAGAAGTTTTGCCTGTTCCTTATCTAATGTATGGTGAACTGAGGTTTTCATAGATTTAACATATATGTGGTTAATTCATCGTATGCAGCTTTTCCACTTTGAGACATTCTATCATAATCCCATCCTAAATTATCCACCATATCTTCTATATTGGATAGTATATCGTTTACCTCATCTTGGGTAAAAATCTTTTCCGTATATCCTCTTACTTTTCCACTCATAACTTTACGCTTTTATCCAATTAAC
>Ga0181379_1001495_pt1 | contig 11026 bp, 9 predicted proteins | sample 2SPOviralmetaG_FD_130115 | JGI IMG/M metagenome (GOLD analysis project Ga0181379, IMG submission 130115) | Marine viral communities from the oligotrophic San Pedro Time Series (SPOT) site, San Pedro Channel, CA, USA - 2 SPOT_SRF_2009-07-10 | ecosystem: Environmental > Aquatic > Marine > Strait... | reverse complement strand
CAGTTAAAGATTATATCACAAACTCTCTTGGTCCATACATTAACAAACCATATTCTACGAACGCTGTTCCTAGAGCACTGGTTGAACTTACAGATTCTGGTAAAATTTCTCTTGATCAGATCCCTGCATTAAGACCATTTAGTATTTTTACTATCGTAAACGAAACGGAAAGACTTGCCTTAGAAGGAGCACTTGCTGGAGATATTGCTATTCAAGATAATAGTGATGTTGCAGATGGTACGCCACAGTCATTTATTCTAAACAATGATCTATCAAGTCTGTTCCTTGGATTTGCTGTAGATGCATCACTAGCATTTAATATTGGTGATGTATTTACCGGTTCTCCATCTACAGGAAGAATTCAATCTACCGAGTATAGAGAAGGCGTATTATATAAAATTAATATTACAGAAGGTGGTTCTGGATATACTGTTGCTCCAACGGTAACAATTTCTGGCGGTAATCCATCAGCAGGTTCGGTTCCTGCAACAGCAACTTGTACTATTGCTAATGGCGAAGTTGTTACTATTACTGTCACAGAAAATGCAAGTTATGTTGGTGGATTAGGATACACCACACAACCGATAATCACTATCGCAGCACCTCCTGGAGCTGGCACACAAGCAACTGCTACTGCATTTACTGAAAGTAGATTGTATGGTAATATTGTCAATCAGATCAAGATGCTTGATACTGATACATTTGATGATACTAGCACTCCTGCAAATTCAATTAATATTCTCAGGGTTGTCAATACATCATCATCACTTATTAGCAACTGGGTATCACTAAGTAGTGAAGCAGTTGGTGTTGGATCTCTTACAGGTCCTGGTGTTATTTCCACAACTTTATTGGGTTCTGAAGCGGCAAACTCTTTCTCTTTCTTACGAGGAGACCAAAGTTACGCAAAAGTTGTTCAATCACTAAAAGGAGCAGAAACAAGATACTTTGCAAGATTGTTCTCACAAGCATCTTTAGGTTCAAGTTCTTTTATTTTCCAGGGTTTATCTGGAGTTTTGAAAGGACACTCAATTTCTGATAGTATATCTGGAGTTGTAGCAGATACTACGGTGAATGGTGTTATTGTAGTTGGAAATCTAACTACAGTTTCTTTCAACAATCCTATCGATGCTACTATTGCAGCAGGAACTGTTATTGAATTTGGTCGTGGTTCTTCCCCACTTGTTTTTGATTCCACAAATACTGGAGGAGAATTTGTTGATTCTGTTGTAATCGCAAATCCAGGCACCGGATTTACGGATGGTCAATACTTTGATGTGGCATTAGATGCACCTGCAGGACTTAACGGAAATAATCTAAGAGCAAATATTATTGTTGGTGAGAATGGACAAAACGGTCAAGTCACAACAGTCACTGTAACAAACGCTGGTGATGGATACACTCAAGATTTCCAAGTTACTCCAAACCCATCAGTAATTGGTGCTGGTTCTAATTTAGTTTTACTCGCTAAAGTAGCTACTACACAAAAACAATTTGCTAATATCTCTCTTGATATTCAAAGAGTTTCCGATCTAACAATCTCACAAGATTTATTTGGAACAATTGGTGTTGCTAGATATAAAAAATCTCAGTTTAATATTGGTAATGAAGGAAATGGATCCATATCTATCAAGATGGGTCCTGATAGTGGATTGGATGCTGACTTGCTAGATGGTCAGCAAGGTAATTATTATCTCAATGGTGCTTTCTTCGTTGATAGTAGCATCAATCCAGATAAACTTGCTAGTGGAACATACGGTATTGATATTAGTGGTAGATCTACTAACACACTTCGTGTTGATACTGGTATCAGCAACCCTAATGCAAACCCTGCTCCAAGTGATGCTGTTCAAGGTGTAACACTACAAACCTTATTCAACAGTTCTAACGGTCTACTATCAGCATATCCAAGTGTAGATACTGGAAACCAAAACTCTGCCAAGCATTTAGTAATGACTCTCCGTAACGGAGAAACTGGTGGAGACGCTACGTATGGTGGTGTAAGACAACTTGCATTTGCTAATAACGACAGAATCTACTTCCGTGGATCTGGTGATGCTGTATCAAATTACAATTCTTGGTTTGAACTTTGGACTTCAGGAAACCAGGGTATTAGTTCTGGAATGGATTCAGACAAACTTGATAACAAAGAAGGCGTCTGGTATCAAGATGGTTGGAACATTAAAGAGAACACAATTTTTGAGACTAGACTTCCAACATGGAGAAGTTCTACTAAATTCAGAGATAAAGTTGAAGTTTCCTCATATGCAGGACCAGAAACATATTATAGAATTTTTGTACGACAAAACCTTGATGTTGATCCAGGTGGAGATTTTGAAGCTACTAAAACAATTGATATTTACAATATTAATAAGCAAAGTGTTGGTGATTTTGTAATTACAGCAACAGGACAAAATGTTGACTTAAATGATTCTTCCAATACATACACTATGCTTACCGGAAGACTTAGTTCTGGTGGTAATATTGACTCTGCAGTTTATCTTGGGTATGCTGGAGATGAAAGGGAGTTTGAACAGTTTGAAATTTTTGATGATAACACAGTTCAATATGCAGAATTGGGTAATAATTCTGGAACTGGTTATCTGAGACTTGGTAGATATGATGGTATTGCCGCAACTCAACCATATATCTATTTCAACTCCTCTCAATCACAAGCAGTAGATAATAATGGAGATCCTACTTATAACTCTGCTATTATTGCTGATGGCGGTGATGCATCCGAAGGATCTGGTAGTCTTCAATTTAAAGTCGTTAACGAAAATGAACTCAAAGTTAACAACAATATCATCTGGAACGCAGGTAATGTTGCATTTAATTCTACCAATGTAGCTTCTACATTATCACTTAAGTCTGCTGTGATGAGAGATACCTCTGGTAATTTTACTGCCGGTACAATTACTGCTGGTATTATTGGTGCTGCTTCTCTCAACGTATTGAAAACTGGTGATACCATGACTGGTGGTTTGACTATCACCGGTAATAACAATATTATTATCCAAGGAACTGGTACTCTTTCAGTTGGTGGAAACACGACAATTACTGCAGATCTCACTGTTAATAGTGGAGTTCTTTATGTTAACTCTACAAATGATACCGTCAATATCGGTCAAACTGCAGATGCAAATCCTGTCAAGTTTAATGTTTACGCAGCACTTGGTGCTGATGAGTTTGATACAGCAGCAGCATTATCTTCTCAGATATCACTTTATCAATCAAGTGTATACAACCAAGTAGATACTGGCGAATCTGGTATTGTATTACAGCATGGTGCTTCTGCTGCTGCCCAATGGGGTATTTCAACACACAGAACATCTGCTGATGTTGGTGAATTAATTATTAGAACCAGAACAGCAACTGCTACTTCTGCTGTAAGATTGAAAATTTCTAATGGTGGTAGTATTACTCCTGGTGCTACTAATGACCAAGATCTTGGCAGTAATTCACTGAAGTGGGCGAACGTTTATTCGCAAATTGCTACTATCAAAAATAGCACAAGAATTGGAGATGGCACTTCCAATACAGAAGCAGATCTACAATTAAGAGGTGGAGCATCTGGTGCTGGCGGTGGTAGAGGATTCCGTATTGGATCAAACATTGGTGGTGGTGCAGATTTACTTGAAATTTATGCTTCTCAATCCAATGGTGGTGTTGACTGGAAGAGTTTGGCATCACCAAATTCTTTACCTCCAGCACTCGCAATTCAAGGAACCAACAATAGAGTTGGCATTAATACAAATATTTTTGCTGGTACTGATACTAGCGTTACACCTAATGTAAATAGAGATTACATTCTGAACGTTCAGGGTGATATGAACCTGAACGGTCAATTCTATCAAAACAATGAAGAATTTGTAACTTCTAGATGGACAGAAGCAGTTAACCAAGAAGACATTTATAGGTTATCTAAGGTTGGAATTGGTCCAGAATCTGATTCTGTTATCGCTCCACAAAAAGAGTTAGTTGTTGGTGGAGATATTGAAATTGCCAATGGACAATTTAAAGGTGATAATACCTTAACTGGTGGATCACAATGGTTCAGTCCTGGATACTTTGGTGTTGATAAATCAGTAGTACTTGATCCAACAGAAACATATGGAGCAGTCAAATATAGAAGGGTCAACCCTGGTGAATACTATTGGTGGTTATTGATTGTTTCTCCTGTCACAGCAACAACATATACTACAGTATATGGCGCAAAAATTAAATCTCCACCTGGAGGAACAACTGGAGAAATTCTAGAATTTGATTTTGATTCTGCGACTGGAATTATTGGCACTCCAAATTTAACTACTGGCGGAGTTTACTACTTAGCATGGTTAAGTGGTGATGGCGGCAGTGGCGGTAGTCCTAGTGGAAACATATTTGCTGACGCAACTGTTTCAGGTGAAATTGATTTCGTGCAGATCAACTCTTCGCCAACATCGGGAAATGTTTACGATTGTGCCGGTAATACTGATACTGGTGATAGCATTCATATTCAGTTATTGCCTGCTAAAGCTTCATTGTTTGCAAATGGTTTTGAGCAATGGACTGATAGTTATGGTATGTTTAAAAAATGTAAGCAAACAATTGACGAAACTGTTGTTGTTCAAAACGGGGAATACATTGTTTCCTTTGGAGAATTGACAATTGGCGCTGGTAAAGAAGTTACTATTGAAAATGGTGGCAACTGGACAATACAATAAATAACTAATAAATAGATAAGATAAAGAGCTTTAGGATATGTCGTCTCTTAATGTAGATAAGCTTAATGTAAGCGTTGGTATTGAACTTCCTTCATATACCTCTAGTAATAGACCTGCAGGTGCTGTCGGTTTAATGATATTTAATTCCACTAGCGGAACTGTTGAAATTTATGATGGAACTAGTTGGATTTCAACAGGACAGGGTGGTATTGAAGCTTCTGGTGGTATTGTTAGTGTAAGTGGCAATTTTAAAATGCACGCTTTCACTCAACCAGGAACTAGTGCTTTTACTGTAACTTCAGTTCCAGATGGAACTCAAGCAGAAGTTCTAGTGGTTGCTGGTGGTGGCGGAGGCGGTGGATCTCATGGCGGTGGAGGCGGAGGCGGAGGCGGTGGACTTGTTCATCACACTTCATATCCAATTGCTGTTGGAACTTATAATGTAGTTGTTGGCGATGGGGGTGTTGCGGGAACTGGATACAACGCAAACACAGCGAACGATTCTTCTTCACATGGTAGACCAGGTGGAGATAGTTATTTCGATCAGATTCATGCTATTGGTGGTGGAGGAGGAAATGAATCCTTCTACTATTTCTCCATCTACAAGAATGGTGGATCCGGTGGTGGAGGTGGAGACTGGTGGCCAGCGACTAGAGCAGGAAACGTGCCTGGTGGCAGAGCATGGACTGGTGGTAATGCGCTCCAAGGAAATAATGCTGGAGGAACATACTACGGAAACGTAGGTGGTAGTAGAGCAACGGATGATGGTGCTCATAGTGGTCCACACGAAGGTGCTGGTGGCGGCGGTGCTGGTGGTATAGCAAGCGGAGGATCTGCATCGGTTGCAGGTAATGGTGGTATTGGAAAACAACTAAACCAGTTCTCTCCTTATGGTTTCCCATCAGGATGGTTTGCTGGTGGCGGTGGTGGTGGATATTTCACCACAGGTGGTGGTTCTGCTAACAGATCAAATAACTCTACTGCTGGTTATTACGGTGGTGGTGGACGTGGTGGTTCTACTGGATATAGTCTTTATGGCGAAGATGCTGTAAACGCTGCCGGTGGTGGTGGTGGTGGTGGATCTTCCAACAACAATGGCATTTCTTCTGCTGGAAGGGGTGGTTCTGGTATTGTTATTGTCCGTTATCAGGTTTGATTTAAAATGTCACAATTAAACGTAGGTACTCTAAGACCATCTGAAGCATTCACTGTACCGCTTCAAAGTATAGCAACCAGAGATTCTATCAATCATTCGGTTGGAGCAATTATTTACAACACAGATTCTAATGTTGCTCAAGTTTTAACTGCAAACGACGGTTGGTTAAATTTAGGAAAAGGGAAAATTACAGCATCTGGAGGATCTGTAAGTTCTCCTGGTAATGGGTGGAAGTATCATGTATATACAGATACTTCCGCTACCTCTACTTTTACTATCAATACTTCAGGATTTCAAGCATACGCAGAAGTTCTAGTGGTTGCTGGTGGTGGTGGTGGTGGCGGATCCCATAGTGGTGGCGGTGGAGGTGGTGCCGGAGGAATTCTTTGGCAACCACAATGGTTCGCAGCACCAGGAACATATACAATAAAAGTTGGAAATGGTGGTGAAGCAGGTCCTCCCGGAAGTTATAATACTGCTGGAAATTATTACACCGGACAAGGAGATGGCACTTTCTTCCATGGTCGCAGAGGTGGAGATAGTTACATAACATCAGATAGTGATGCTCAGGTAAAATTCATCGCTATTGGTGGTGGTGGTGGAATGGAATCTTTCTACACAAATAATGAACAAAGATCTAAAACTCCTACCAATTTTTGGGGACAACCTGATGGTCATGAAGAAAAAAATGGCGGAAATGGTGGAGGATCAGGAGACTTCTATAGTAGTGTTCAATCGTGGGTGACACATAACCTAGGTGGTAGAACTACCCAAGGAAATTTTGGTGGATACGGATATGGAAACAGTGGTGGTTCCAGATATGCATATGGTCCCGGTCCACACAACGGACCTTTTAATAGAAAAAATGATGGAACTTATCCGTCAGGAACTGGTGGTAGTGATGGTGGATTTGTTCCAAGAAATTATGGAATGAATGGTCATGGACAAGATAGCACACATGGACAACCACACGAAGGTGCTGGTGGCGGTGGATGTGGAGGATATGAATTAGGTCGTATGGGTAGTAATACTGATTATGGCACTAATATCAACTGGCCAGCAACAGTAAGAGGTTGGGGACAAGCAGCGCCAGGTTCTGGTGGTCCTGGTAGATATTTTCCCGGATTTGAATATTGGGGAACTACACAAATTAACGGAACTTCTGGAGACAGAGGTTGGTTTGGTGGTGGTGGAGACGGTGGTCAATACTACTACACCACTAATGGTGTTCGTGGACCAAACAATAAAGGTGGAGGTGGCGGTCAAGGATCTCATTGGGATCCTAGTTATAACCAAGCTGCTGGTAATGGTCTTGTTAACACTGGCGGTGGTGGAGGTGGTGGTTCCTCTAATAACAATGGAGGTGGAAACCAAGGTGGAACTAAAGCAGGAGCAGGAGGTTCCGGTATTGTTATTATTAGATACAAAGAATAATTACCAAGACCAACAAACAAAAGTATCTCTAACACCACTGAGTATTGGACTTACTCTATGTTGATACATAAAATTTGAGGGGAAGCACACCACTTCCCCTTTTTTTAATGCTATAGAATAATCTTCCCAGAATACTAATTCTCCACCTTCATAATTATCATTAAGTGCTCCAACAAAAGATACTGCTGGAATACCAGGATTACTACCATCAAATAAACTTTTGATGTGATCAAAATGCATCTCCATTTTCTGATTAATGTGGTAGCGATTAAACCTAATTTCAGAAATCGAAAAAATAAATTGAGATGTATTTTGACATGATTTGTCTGAGTATATCTCTTCGTATTTTTTGCCAGTCTTAACAACAAAAGAATTTAAAATAGAGTCAAGTGGTTTTGAATAAGTTACATCTGGTTCTTGAGATGTCTCTTCTTTTTTAAATTTATCTCCGCTTATAGATCCCCATTGATGTTTTTCCCAATGGTTAGATTCCAATTCTTTCAGCACATAATCACATATAGCATCAGGTATAGATTTTTCTACAAAAATAAAATCACTGATTTTGCTGGATTGCTGCATTAAAAAGATCCTCGATACTTACTTTTTGTTCAAAATCATACCATCCAGTAGCGATATATTTTGTTTGAGTTTCACTCATGACCCCATGATGTGTATGAGTCCAATATGCTGGCCAAATAACTAGTCTTCCTTCAACAGCATCTGTTGTAATGTCCCAGTTAGTAAAGTGAGTTCCACCTTTATCAGTAACAGTATTTAAATAAAACATCCATGCTAAAATTCTAGGAGACGGACCATCCATATTCTCACAATGAGGAGAATGATATCCCTGCCCTGGTTCATATTTCTGTAGGTTATACCTTTCAGATAATTCCCAAGTAGCTACATTATCAATTTCTTTATGCTTTTCTCTATATGTTTGAATGTATTGCAAAAGAGTAGAAGCAAGAATTTTATCTGGTTCTGACCAGGTATGAAAATTCATCCAAATATCAGTAGAATCTTTGTAATCTTTATCTACCTTAATATCGTTATGATTTTCTCCATATATTTGACCATTATGTTTAAGTTCTGGTGGAACCTCTTCAAAATATTCAATAATTTTTTTGCATAATTCTGGAGAAAGAGCGTTGTCGTATACTTCAATAAAATTCATTTTAGGTTAAAGGAAATAATTGTTCTTGTTTTATCACTCATGTTTGATGAAGCTTCGTGCTGTATCATAGCAGGAAAAATAATAAGATCTCCTTCTTTAACATTAGGTATGTTAGAGTTATATTGTCCTAGAGTCTTTTTTTCCCATGAAAGATGTGGAGAATAAAAAGTGGTTGGTGAATGTTCTAAACTATCAAACTCAACATATAAAATTGCACTCCAACCTTCTATACCATGATTATGCACAGAAAAATTATTATATTTTTCATAAGTTTGAAACCAAATAGAAGTTAGGTTCCAATTATCATTTGTCGATCTACAAAACTCCAGGATTTGATCATCTAAACATTCAATAACAGTTTTAGCATACTCAGGAGGTTTTTCTAAATTATCAAAGTAATCTGTGTAGTGATTTTTATCACCATGTCCACTAGTTTTTGATTTTTCTAATTTATATTGTTTAAAATTTGGGAGACTATTTAAAATTATTTTTTTCTTTGTTTCCCAATCAGGAATACTGTAATTATAAAATGGTATTCCAAATTTAATGTCTTCCATTAATTTACAGTAAGATCCACAGCAATAATTTTATCATGTTCATCCCAATTACATTTTCCAGAAGGAAAACTGTTAAATGCAATTGACCACCTAGGATCATCTCCTTGATGTGGTTCTGTGTAATGTTTCATGTACGCAGGAAACAATACTAATTGTCCTGGGTAAGCTCTAGGTGTCCAAGTATCATTCGTAGTTTTATCAAAAACCTGAAGACCCCTGAGTTTTTGTTCTACGGGATCCATGAAACATGTTCCAATACCATCATGAAGATGAAAGACTCCAGAGACCAAAGACATTGTATGGAAATGTGCGTGGTGTTGGGCATGTTTAATTGACTTATTACCCCACATTAAAGTAGGTTCAAGTTTTTCACACTGCATTTCAAATCTTTTTCTGTAATAATCAAGGCAAATTTTTACCCATGCAGTAAGTTCAGCAAACTCTTGTCTTCTATGAAGTTCCCTATCTAAAGTTTGAACTGCTCTTACGATAACAGTTTGTGCCATTTGTGATGGAATTGGATCTTTAAATTTTGCTGCATTCTGTTCTTCTTCTAATTGGTGTCTCTTGTCAACTTCTTCATCGAGAATAGGAATTAATTTTTTCCAATCAACTTTATCCGATAGATCAAAGTTAAAGATATACGAAGGAAAAATACCATCAATGTTTGCTTCTAAATCCATATCAAAATGCGCTAATAGCTTTTACAATGTTGAAGGAGATAACAATTTTCTCCCCTTCGTTTTCTTGGCGAGGTGTTCCATGAATCATATTACTCCTAAACATAAGTAGTCTAGCAGGATCACAGTTATATTTTGTTGTAGACCAGTTCAATGGGTTGTCATATTTAGGGGGTTCAAAAGGTGGGTTAATTGAGTCATAAAAAACAATTTGATTTTCATCAATTGTTTTTACATAGAATGCTCCTGCCATTATACACCCTGGATGTGAATGTGGAAACAAAAATCCACCACTATTACTTGTATTACACCACATATTTCCAATAAAACATTGAGAGATATAGTCTTCACAATACCCAAGACGATCCATGTAAAACTTAAAGTTGTCCATAATAGCAGATGACAACTCAGAAAAATATTCTTCCTTATGAAGATATCTATTGGTTAGGTGTGTTGATTCTACTTGAAAACTTTCAGTTTTTACAGTTTTAATTTCTTTGCATTTTTTTCTAACTCTGGTAACAAATCGCTACACACATCATCTCGAATGTAAACCGTTTTTGGAAACCAAGTTTCAATCCTAGGTGGTTGGGTAGACATTTTTATGGTATAATTCTAAATATAGTACAGTATACCATCTTATATAAAAAATGTCAATTGAAATGGAAGGAAGGCATGGTGTTGAATTAGAAACTGCAGAACTCCTATGCAGAAAAGCTGCACCAACAAATAGAGAGGTTGAATTTCGTAGAAAACTTGGTATTGTATTTGGAGACCAAATACTCATTGCTTTGGCACTGGATATTGCATACGATATTATTCCAGGCAAAGGTGGTCTTTTTTGGAAGATTGCTGAACCCGTTATGGAAGAATATAAAGATGTAGTAGAAAGACTAGATCCCAAAAATATTAAAATGTATGCCGACAAAAAACCAGATGAATTAACCGCTGCACATTTGCTAATTGATGACGGTCCAACTCCACCAAATGGACAAGCATAAATAACTCTATACACAATTACATGTGATAACCATGGATCCAGCACAACTCAAAACAAACTTTGAAGAGCAGATTGCTACAACCGAAAAGCAAATTGCTGAACTCGAAGCAAATCTAGTCAAAGCAAAAGAATATAAAATTAAGTTAGAAGGAGGTCTAGAAACTCTAGGTCTTCTAGAAGACAAACCTGAGGAAGAAGCAGAAGCAGCACCCACAGAAGTAGTAGAATAACTCTCAGATCCCTTCTTCCTAAATAGGTAAGAAGGGATTTTTTGTGTGTAATGGCGTCTCCAAATTCAAGAGCTGATCTTATCACATAT
>Ga0181379_1001490_pt1 | contig 11039 bp, 6 predicted proteins | sample 2SPOviralmetaG_FD_130115 | JGI IMG/M metagenome (GOLD analysis project Ga0181379, IMG submission 130115) | Marine viral communities from the oligotrophic San Pedro Time Series (SPOT) site, San Pedro Channel, CA, USA - 2 SPOT_SRF_2009-07-10 | ecosystem: Environmental > Aquatic > Marine > Strait... | reverse complement strand
TACTGTTAAACTATTAGTTGTGTAAACATTACCAGATAAACTATTAAATTGTACAGTACCTGTTACATTCAAATCGCCTGTGATGTCTACATCGTTATCAGGAAAAACAATTTTACCTGTTCCAGACGCTCTTAGTTCTAAGTTACTATCAGACTCAGTTGTAGTAATATAGTTGTCATTAATTTCTATATCTTCTAAATTAAGTTGACCGTTAAATGTTGCTGTGTTTACTTCAATTGTATTTGCAGTGATAGTACCACTTGCTGATAAGTTTGCGTATTGTGCTGAACCGTTTACAACAATGTCTCCACCAACTTCTAAATCAGCATTTGGAAATACTACTCTTCCTGAGCCTGCGGCATCTAGTTCTAAGTCACTGTCTGACTCAGTTGTTTTTATTTTGTTACCAGCAATATTAATATTTTCTAATTGTGTATTACCGTTAACAGTAAGACCGTCTTCTATTGTAAGATTATCACTAATTGTAATATTACCTTGAGTATTTAAATTTCCTGTAATATTTAAATCATTATTTACTGTTACTGTACTGTTAAATGTTGCAGTGTCATTAGCAGTAAATGTTCCAGTTATCTGAACATTGTTATCAGGAATAACTATTGATCCTGTTCCTGATGCAACAAGTTCTAAATCACTATCACTATCTTGTGTTGATATTTTATTGCCTTCAATTTTAAGATTACCATTATCAAAATTATTAGCGTAAATATTTTTCCAACGTTTGCTTGTACTACCTAAATCAAAAGTATTATCTATATTTGGTAAAATATCACTGTTTACATCAGAAGCAAATTCAACACTATCTGTATCTGCATCACCGATAGTAATATTACCACCTAGTGTAAAATTACCAGTAACACTTAAATTTCCTGTAATATTAGTATCTGCTTCAATGTCAACTATATTTGTTGCACTGTCAATAACAAAGTTTTGTGTAAGTGTTTCAATAGTGTTTCCACTAAGTCTAAAATCACCTGTTTCAATTTTTGTTCCGTCAATAAATGTTACATTGCCGCCTGTACCAAATGTAATACCGTCTGGTGTTGTAATGTTTAAGTTAACAGCATCAAATACAACTTCGCCTGTTTCTTGATTAACATAAAAATTATCACCAACTCTAAAGTCACCTTTGTGGTCAACACTTGTAAATCTTACTTTAGCACTGTTTAATTCTTCAACTTCGTTTGCTTGTACTACTGTAGTTTCGTCGTTAGTAACTTCTTTACCATTACCAATATATGCAAAGTTATGTCCTATTAGATACATAATAACGCCAGTACCATCACCTACTGCACCTTTGTTACCATAAACGTTTGCTGAGCCTATTGATCTTAATTCGCCACCAAAGTCAGTTGTATTATATAAGTCAATAAAGTTAGCAGTTGCTCCGCCACTAAATGTTAAGTTTTGTCTTACCTTGATATCTTCAGCAACTGTAATTGCATCATTTGCACCATCTAAATGTGTTAATAGTACACAATTACTATCGCCGGTAATTTGCATTGTAGGAACAGTATAAGTTGTATCTACATATCTTGCACTGTTACTAATTCTAATATCATCAATATTTCCTGTAAAATAATTTGCTAAATTAAAATTAGCACCTATAAACACAGGTTTTGTAAAACCATAATCATTATTATCTACATATGCACTACCTACTTGATTACCGTCTAGGTACATGCGTGTACCTGTAGAAAGTTTACTTACAGCAATGTGGTGCCAAGTATTAATAGTAATAGTTCCGCCACTAATTCTTACATTGTCACCTGTTTTGTATTTTAATGTTGTTCCATCTAAGTAAAAATATGGTGCTAAGTCTGTAGCAATACCTGCTCTTAGATCGTAAATTGGTTGTTCACCTGTAGTAGATGTTGCATAAATCCATGCTTCTAATGTAAAGTCATCTGTACCAAATCCAAATTCATCATTAGCACCTACGCTTAGGTAACTATTGATTCCGTCAAAGTTTGCACTTGCAGTTCCAAACTTTTTATTACCAGTTTGTAATTTTGCACCGCCGTTGAATTTAATTGTTTTTGCAGTACGTGTTGTTGCTTCTGTTATGCCTGATACATTACCTGAAATATAAAATTTATCATCAGCATCAACTCTATCAATAGTGCCACTAGCAATAACGGTACTACCATCAATACTGTTTACTGCAAAAGTTTCTCCGGCATTAAATGATCCGTCTACATCACTTACTCTAAATTCTGTTTCTCCTGATCCTTTTAAACCTGTTGATCCGTTAACAGCATAAAACCCTCTATTAGCAAAATATGTAAATGAGTTTAACCATTCTATTCTAACACCATTTGTAAATGTTAATGCGTCAACACCCGGAGTAATAAATGTTGTTGCATGGAATAAACAACTTGCTTCTTTTGAATCTGCATGAGCAACACTACCATCTAAGTATGCACCTTTACCTGCGTCTCCTTGATTAAATCCTCTTGGATCACTAGCATTTGTTACACTACCTTTTGTAATAACAGTTACGTTTCTAATATAAGGTGAACGTGAAGTTACTTTAAAACTAGGTGCAAATTTAAATGCGTGTCCTACATTAGTTCCGCTATTGTAATAGAAATCTTTAATTGTTAAATCTTCAACAGTTGTTTCTCCGTTTAAATGAAACACATCTTCTGAATCAACACTGTCAGGTTTAATAGTAACACTTCTCATACTATGACCTTTGACTGTGACTCCTACAGGAATAACAAGCGGAAGTCTTTCTTGATATTCGCCTGGATAAATGTGGATTGTGTCTCCTGAAGTAGCATTTTGTAATGCTTTTTCAACAGTTTGATAAGGCGATTGTGGATGGTTGCCTGCATTATTATTACTACCATTTTCACTAACATATAATGTATTAGCATGTCTTGTTCCAAGATCTATTCCTGCTAACGTTACACTATTTGCTGATATAGTATTAGCGTTAACTTGATTTACATATGCATTATTCCAAGATTTTTCAACAGTACCTAAGTTATATGTATTGTTTACATCTGGTATAATGTTACTTGCAAGATCTGCGTTAAAATTAATACTATCTGTATCTGCATCACCTAATATAATATCGCCGTCAGCACTAATATTTCCTGTAGCATGTAAATTACCTGTTACATTTGTATTTGCAAGTAATTCAATAGTGCCAGTACCGCTTGGATTTAATTCTAGGTTTGCGTTTGAATCTGTTGTTCTAATTGTGTTATCGTTAATTTCAAAACTATCTACTACTAACTTATTTTGATATACAACTTGATCCGCAGTTCCTAAATCAATAGTTCCTGTGTCACTTGTAATATCATTATTTTCAATAGTAATATTTCCTGCTGTTAGTTTATCTAACACCAAGTTTGTAGTTCTAATAGTACCGTTAACGTCTAGATCGTGTTCTGGAGTTGCTGTATTGATACCGATGCGATTGTTAGTTACATCTAAGTATAAAAGGTCTGTCTCAAAAGCCAGGTCTATCCCATTTCTAATGAGATTTGACTTTAAGAGCGGACCGGATATGCGACCTATTGCCATCTCTACTCCTTAACACGGGGATCCTGTCCCACCAACCACCTTGCATTGCGGGTTGACCACAGTATTAATAACAACAGAATTTTAGGTCTGATTCTTTTGTTATACTGTATTTATATGAATAGTAATAATATAATGACTTAGTTAGCCAAAGATAAGAATAAATTCATTCATTATCTCATCCATCTCTGCGGCACTAACTGTAGCGCCAGAACCTGAAGCATCTGTCCAACCACCAACTCCGTAGACTTCTAAGTTTCCTAAAGCAACATTCCATCGTGTTGTACCAACTTCCGGGGTTGCTATTCGTTGTGCTGATGTTCCTGATGGTATTCTAATACCAGACTTTTGATTAAATTTTATGTATCCCTTGTCTGTATACCCTATACTTGCCACGGCGCCTGACGTATTAGTAATTGTGCTATCAAGTATATGCAAATCTTCAAACTGTGCTTTACCTTGTCCTATTTCTGGTAAAAGTATTAAATCGCTATTTGTAACATTAGGTTGTATAGTGTTTCCGTCAATATCCATACCAGATGTTAATTCTAATCGATTCATTGTTGTTGCACCATAAGATGTAGTCATACTATTAACACCTTGTGCAGTAAATTCTATTGTATTGTCAGGGTGTGGATTAACAAATGTTTGTAAATCATCACTGTATATTCCAGGACCTAATACTCTTTTTACAGAATTTGTAAGTCCTACTATTTGATTAATATCTGCATTATATTGTACTGCGCCAATGTTATTGCTAAATGTGTTTGTACTATCAGTTAAACTTTTTGGCAATATAACACTATCTGTACTATCTATTTTTAAGTTTGTAGCAGTATCTAAAAGTATATCTGCAGATGAACTTGATTGTATAACATCGTCTCTAACTTTTATCCCCTGTAGATCTATAAATGCACCACCTGATGTTCTAAGTTCTAAATCACTATTAGAAACAGTAGTTGTAATGTAATTGTCATTAAATTCTATATTACCCTCAGTTTCAAGTTCATTTAAATCTACATCTCCATCAATACCAATATTGTGTGCAGTAAGTGTTCCATTAACTGTAAAATCTTGAGATACATTTGTATCTTCTTTAAAACGTACAACGCCAGTTCCGCTTGCACGTAAATCTAAATTACTGTCAGAAGATTTTGTTTGTATTTTGTTTCCAAAAATTTCTATATCTTCTATAGTAATTCTGCTAGGTGCAATAACGTTGTTTGTAATAGTTGCATTATCAAATATAGCAGAAGGTGCTGTTGAAACTTGTATGTTTGTATTTTCCTCTACTGTTAAATTAGGTATACTTATATTTTCATCTAGTATAACTCTACCTGTACCACTTGCATTAAATTCTAAATCTGCATTACTATCGATAGTTTGTATTTTGTTTCCTGCTAAACTAATTGAACCAACTATAGCAGATGGTGCTGAGAAAAATGTATTAACTGTTGCAAAATTTGCTGTAATATCTGTTGCATTTATATTAGGTGCTACGCCTCCTATAGTATTAACAGAAATGTCTTGTTTTACTTCAACGTTTTCATCTAGTATAACTTTACCTGTGCCACTTGCTCTAAAGTCTAAATCAGTATTAGAACTTCTTGTTGTAATTACATTTCCTTCTAATAATATATCTCCAGCAATCATTTGTTCTAAAGAAATATTATTTGTTACTAAACGTTCTCCGCTTGTTGTTTGCATTGTTGCACTGGAAAAACTATAATTTGCAGTTGGTGCTATAATTGTATTTTCTACTAATACATTACCCGGTATATATACTTTACCTGTGCCTGCTGGTGCTAATTCTAAATCTGCATCACTTTCGTTTGTAGTAATTCTATTTCCTACAAATCCTACACTATCAAAATTTGAAACACCGTTTGCATTTATTGTAGGAGTAGTTACATTATTCAAAGTACTGTTTAAAGTAACATTAATATTATCAGTAACATCAACATTGGAGTTTACAACACCACTGTCTAATGTACTAACATCTGTTTGTATAAATGCTTTTCCTGTTGTTAAACTATTAAACTTAACTTCACCTGTTCCGCTTGCTACTAATTCTAAATTTTCATTAGAATCTTTTGTTGTAAGTCTATTACCTTCTATATCAAATATATCTGTTGTTAATTTTTCAGCATACGCAGTTCTCCAACTTTTTGGTGTTGATCCTAAGTCAAAAAGCGAATGTACATTTGGAGTTATTCCTGATGCTACGTCACTGTTAAAATCAATATTATCAGTGTCTGCATCACCTAAACTAACCAATGCTCCCGAAATAGTTATATTACCGGTTGTGTCTAAATTTCCTGTTATATTTGTATTTGCATTAATATTAATTGTGTTTAATGCTGAATCTATTTTTAAATTACCAACTAAACTTTCAAGTTTGTTATCTCTTAGTCTTATAAAATCTGTTCTAACTCTAGTATCATCAATGGTTACTGTTGAACCTCCTGTTACTATAGTTAATGAATCTGTGTTACTAAAATCAATACTTGCAGATTGTATTTCAGTTTTACCTGTATCTTGATTTACAAAAAGTGCAGTACCAACTCTAAAATTTCCTTGTTCATCTACAGTTGTATAATTTACTCTGCCTGAATTTATTTCTACAACTTCATTTGCATGTATTGATAGTGTATCGTCATTTGCTGTACTTTTGCCTGTGCCTATATAGGTAAAATTGTGATTTACCAAATATGCATTTGTACCTGCGCCGTCTGCTTTAATTCCGTATTCGCCGTAAACATTTGCACTACCAATACAACGAATTTCAGCACCATACTGTATAGTAGAACCGTCTGTGCTTAGATGTCCTGTAGATCCTCTTTCAAGTAATATACCTTGTTGTGCAAAATAAACAAAACTGTTTAACCATTCAACTCTTACACCATTTGTTAACTTAACACTTTCGACGCCTGGTGTGATAAATGTCACACTGTGGAATAACATACTTGCTTCTTGACTTGAACTAGTTACACTTGCTCCGTCTACTAAAACACCTTTACCAGCATCACCCTGATCATATCCATTAGGATCAGTTGCACTTGTTACACTACCTTTTGTAATAACTGAAACATTTCTAATATAAGGACTACGTGAAGTAACTGTTGCATTTGATTTAAATGCGAATGCATATCCTGGGCTGTAAAAATCTTTTATTGTTAAATTTTCTATTGTAACTTCGCCATCAACTAAAAAAGCATTTTCAGTATTTGTTGCTACTGTTGGTTTTATAACTGTGTTACGAAAATCTAAACCAGTAATGGTTACATTTGTAGGTACTGTTAACGGAAATACTTCTTCGTATTCACCAGGCGCTAAATGTATGACTACAGGGCCTTGAATACTTGCATCTGCAAAACTTAATGCTCTTGTTAATGTAAGGAATGCACCGTTAGGATGATCTCCTACATTTGAATCATTACCGTTTTTGTCTACGTAAAAGATATTGCCTTGACGTTCAGTTATATCTATTAGACCGTTTTCAAGAGATATACTGTTACCTAGTATTGTATTAATAACGCCATTATCAAAGTTAATTTCGTCCCAATTCTTTGATATAGAACCTAAGTCATATGTATTGTTTGCATCTGGTATAATGTTACTTGCAACATCTGCATTAAGTGTTATACTATCAGTTGTACTATCACCGAATATTATATTACCATCAAATGTAATATTTCCTGTTACATCTAAATTTCCTGTAACATTAGTGTCACCTTGTAATTCTAGTGTGCCTGTTCCATTAGGTAATAAATTTATATCTGCATTAGTTACATAAGAACTAATAGTATTATCTTTAATTAATAATTGCTGGGTAGCAATACCACTAGAACGCACATCATTTTTAAAGTTAATAGATCCAGTTAATGCATTTATATCATTGTTAGATATAGTAAAATTGCCTGGACTTAAAGATGAAGTACTTAAAAAAGTACCTGCTAGTGTGCTGTTGACATCTAAGTCAAATGCCGGAGACGTTGTATTAACACCAATTCGATTGGTATCAACTTTTAGTTTGATTATGGGAGTACTGGCTTGAAGATTTCTAAAGTCTAAATCTTTGCCTTGACGTTCTAGATTTTCCGTTAATACCGGACCAGATATTCTACCTATTTGTGCCACTTACTTCTCCTGACACAGTATTTATTTGAATTTTGTAGATTAACCTTCGATGAATTTGATACGTACAGCACCGTCGCCGCCGCGCCAGCCATGATCTCTAACACCTGGACATGGGTTAGCCGCCATACCGCCTGTTCCGTATGGTACAAAGTGTCCACAACCTAATTGCTCGTAACACTGACATGCTCTGTTACCCATCCAACAACTACCGTGATAAACACCTCTTGATGGATTTCTACTTGCCGCATTTAATGCTAAACTAAATTGGTGTGCGCCCATTCCTGACCAACGTGAATATGGATTATTTTCCTCTGTGCCATATGTTACCATAAGACCTTCTTTTGAGAAAACGCCTGCTGGAACTGAAACATGATAATAGTGCATACATGTACATTGTGGATAACAACCTAAGAAACTTGCACACGATGTAATACCGCAACAGTTAGTTTCACCACCAAATGATCTTGCACAGAACATACCATTACAGTGATTACATACTATACCACAGTTTGGTCCTCTGTTTGTTGCACAAAAACCATTTGCTCTATAACAGCAATATAAACTTGGAGAAGTTGAACAAAAACTTGTTCCGCCTCTACCACCTTGTGTACAAACACAACCATTTGAACCTGAACTAAACCAGCAATACATTGTAGGTTCTGAACAGCCTCTAAAACATAATGAACTAGCATTACCGCATGATTTACCAATACATCCACAAACTCTTTGTCCGCTGGACATATTGTGTTTCTTACGTGTATATGCCGCTGAATTACCTGGTAGTCCTCCACCACAACAACACATTCTTGCGCCTGAGCCACCTGCTCCCCATGAATCGATAGTTGCTACACCGTTACCGGGTGCAATGAAACAAAAGCCATTACACATTTTAGTGTACATTTGACCGTTCATATATGAATAAATTCTACCTTTCTCAAGGTTTCCTTCATCTTGGGTAAAGTTTCTACTTCCTAGTAATGATTTTAACGATGCCATTCTTTGTTCTCCTAGTAATTTTATTTATCAAAATTATGTAATACTGTAACCGGCTTGCCTACGTCAGGGGCACTACTAAATGATATATACCAGCCTTCTGCTTTTCCTGCTGGGTTTTGGATTAATGTATAGTTTGTTGTTGCTATTTGGAATACGTTTTCAATAAACACCAATAAATTTCTTGCTGATGCTGGTGCTGGAAAATTAACATCTCCATTTACTAATGGTCCAAATATTGTTTCACTAGCGTCACCGTTTCCTAAATTTTGTTGCACAATCTCAGTTGGTTCTTTTTTACGTACTTCGCCCCAAGCACCGTCTGCATAAATTTCAAAAGCCTCAAGGTCTGTGTTATATCTCATTACACCTGGTTCTGGAAATATAGGTCTTTGTGCAGTAGTACCTAGAGGAACTACTATACCTGTTTCACCGCCCATTCGGTTAAACCCATTAATATCATATTTAATTCCAGTACCTTGTATACTTCTTAAATTAGTACTTTGTGCTTTTATTAATCTCATATTACACTTCCAAGTAACTTACTGTTGCAACTAAGTTTGTAGGTGATTCACCAAGTGCTACAATTTTATCGCCTGCTTCTAAAACAATCTTTTCACTATCAAATGTAAATGTTTCGCCTGCAGGTAATTGTAAAGAATTAATCACTTTATTAGTATCTGACTTTGCATCTCCACTTGCTATAAGATGTAAATCAAAATTTGTTATCCCATGTTCTTGATGAACAGGGTTTGGTGTGTCAGTATTACAAACCATAATTGTCAAAACAGCATAAGATTTGCCGCCTGGGACAAGTAGCAGGTTTGTGTCAGTGTTTGCTATTGCTGTAGATGCTATGGCCATATTTCTCTTTCCTTAAAATAACATGCTCAATAAAAGAGCATTCTTTCTACTCATTATTTCTCCAGTAGTAGCGTTAGCATGTTTAAAAAATAAACCTGTACCGCCTGTTTCCGGAGTTTTAACATAAAGTTTTAATCCGTCTGCTGGACCTGCTGGATCTGCTAATGCATCATCAATCGCAGGAGTTGATGTTAGTGTCATATTATCAAGTACCTTAATACCTCCAGTACCAGGTGCTGATAAAATTAAATCTGTATCCGAAACTATTGTTTCAATCATATTATCTTGAATTCTTAAATCTTGCAGTTCTGCTCTGTCAGCAAATACTTTACCAACATTAATACCATCAAGGTCAAGGTTAATAACACTTTGTACGCCCGAAACTTCTCGATCTCTTACTTCAACAAATGATTTACTAGTACTACCTTCTTCAATACGTCTTTGGAATGTACTTGTTAATGCTGTAACAATTTCATCGTCAACATATTTTTTATTAGGAATATGATCGTCATCAGTTACACTACCTTCGTAGTTATTAGTACCTGTTACACTAATCACTCCTGTACCTTCATTAATAAGATACAAGTCTCCGCCTCTTGTAGTAATACTATTTGTTTGAATACCGACTAAACTATTTGCAATATTTTGAAAAACAAATCCACCGTCTATTAGTGTATCAGTTAACGGATTAGTCCATTGCATAGTTTCAACAAATACAAATTCTGCATCTGTTAACAGTCCTCTGTCCATACGCAGTCCTGATTTATTTAAAGTTATACCAGAACCACTTTCACCAAAGTTTACTGTAATAATATTATCATTAACATCTAAGTTTGTAGAATTTACTATTGTTTGTGTACCGCCAACAGTAATGTTACCTGTAAAAACAACATCTCCTTGGACCGGTCCGGTATCAAAAGTAATTGTTCCGCCAGGAGTCACTTTAATAATGTAATTATTTTGTGGTATACTTACTACACTTGCACTCATTTACTTCACCTATATAGCAGTTAATATCATTAATGATTCTGTAGAATCGTCTTGACATTCCCATGTATAGCGATTGCCATCCCAATCAACTGCTGTTCTATTATGTATCTTCTTTATAATCTTTGGACTACTTCCTGGAGCAATACCAATTAACGATGCTTCGAACTGTGCGTTCGGTGAAATTTCATTCACCAAACGACAGATTCTTGTAATATTTCCAGCATCATTTGAACAAAGGAATTTACCGTTTCCACGTTGACTTACTACTTTACCTTCAATTAAATTTGATCCATCATGAAATCGAATTGGTATTGTTGGTGTGGCATCAACGCCAGTTGCTCCAAAGTTCTTTTTATTGACTGGTCTACCCATGTTATTCCTTATGCGTCTTCAGTGAAATCATCATCATCTGTACCAGATAATGTGTTGTCATCACCTGCTTCTTCCATACGTACAACACCGGCACTTGCCGCTGATCCCATTTGGAATTTAAGTGATGT
>Ga0181379_1001489_pt1 | contig 11041 bp, 14 predicted proteins | sample 2SPOviralmetaG_FD_130115 | JGI IMG/M metagenome (GOLD analysis project Ga0181379, IMG submission 130115) | Marine viral communities from the oligotrophic San Pedro Time Series (SPOT) site, San Pedro Channel, CA, USA - 2 SPOT_SRF_2009-07-10 | ecosystem: Environmental > Aquatic > Marine > Strait... | reverse complement strand
CTAGAAAATAAATCATAATTCTTGGTGGGTCGTATAGGATTCGAACCTATGACCAATTGATTAAAAGCCAACTGCTCTACCAACTGAGCTAACGACCCAAAAAACAAGGATTATACCCTCATTGAGAGTTAAGTTTAATTAAATCTTGTTCAGCAAGTAAAGAAGCTCCTGAATTTGGGTAATTGCTTATAACATCTTGAAAATATAATAAAGCCTCATCTTTTTTATCAAGACTAAGCAATGTCAAAGCTAGTTTATATAAAGCATCAGGAATTCTAGGATGATCATCAAATTTAGCAATAAAAGATTCTAAAATTTCAAAAGAATCTTCAAACATTTCTTGAACTAGATATATTTCACCCAGCCAAAAATATGCATCTCCAACATAGGTCCCTTCAGGATAAGAAAGGATCAATAATCTTAGATTTTCAGCTGCTTCTGAATATCTGGAATTATCAAGTAACTTCATAGAATTTGACCACAATTCAAATTCTCCTGAATCAATTTTTTCGTCGATAAGGCCTGAAAGCGGATTAATAGATTGATTTATTTCTTCTTCGGGGAGTTCTTCTTCGAAGAGTAATTTAGTTTCCAAAAGATGGATTCTTTTATCCAAATCAACATACCTTATTTGATTGGCTTCCTCTAACCGAGAAAGGCTTAAGGTACTAGCTTCTAAAGAAGAGGTAAGAAGTTCAATTTCATTTTTTAAAGTATTTATTTTTTCTAGCAAAAGTTCCAAAGATTCATTATTTTGTGAAAAGGATAATTGGGAAATACCAAATATAAAAACCAGAGTGATTTTAAAATTTTTCAATCTAGTATAAAGAAATTTCTACCCTTCTATTTTCTGTCCAAGACATTTCATTCGAAGAATTTTTTATTGGTTTTTCTTCTCCAAAGCTTACTACTCTAATTTTTTTTCCTTTGATGCCTTTAACAATAAGAAAATCTCTGACTTCAAGAGCTCTTCTTTCTCCAAGTGCTAGATTGTATTCTCTAGTTCCTCTTTCATCACAATGACCTTCAAGCCTTACCACTTTGGCTTTTTTCATAAAAGGTAAATATTGTTCTAATAACATTTTGTCTTCTGCATCAAGAGAAGCTTTGTCAAAATCAAAATATACCTTATCGTCTAAATCAACTTCTACTGCATCGCCTTGAAGATATTCTTCACCTGCAACAGAAGCATAAGACATCTGCTCTACAGAATCAGATACATTGGCAGCACAAGAATAAACTTGACAAAGCATCGCTAAAATAAAAATTCCTATTGGTTCCATAAATAATCTCCTCATGATCAACCTCTATGTTAGGGTCTAATTATAATACTTTTCTTTTAGACAAGAAATTTTTAATTAAGTTTAGTTATTTACTAATGGAGACCAAGCTGGTTCCCTTACTGAGCCATTTTTAACGGGCAAGGAGAATCTGGATTTTCCGTTTAATGTAATACCTCCGAGATATCCTTTTGAACCTTTTTTTGTAGCATAAATTATTACGTTTCCATTAGGCGAGATAGTTGGAGACTCGTCTAAAGAGGTAGAAGTTAAAGTTTCTATAAACCTACTTGAAAGTTTTTTTGTAGCTATTTGGAAATTACTATTATTGCCATGAACAAAAAAAATTGATTTTCCATCTGGGAAATATCTACCCCTGGCATTATAAGTACCATCTCTGGTTAATCTTTTTTGTCTCTTTGAGGAAGTATTTATTTCATAAAGTTGAGGACTACCCGACCTGTCAGAGGTAAAAATAATTTTTTTGGAATCAGGAGACCAAGATGGTTCGGTATCAATCGCATAGTGATTGGTTAATCTAGATAAACTTTTTGAAGCAATTGAATATAAGAAAATATCAGGATTTCCAGAGAATGAAACAACTAAAGCAAGACTTTTACCATCAGGAGACCAAACAGGTGCGCTGTTTGTCATGCCAAGAGCTTGAATTGAGTCTCTCTCTCCTGTTTTTAAATCTTGAATAAAAATTTCTGCAATTCCATTTTCAAACGAAACATACGCAATTTTTTTGCGATCGGGAGACCAATCAGGGGACATAATTGGAGATTTTGAAGTAAAAAGAATCCTTTCATTTTTACCATCTATATCAGAGATACACATTTGATATGTATCAGAATCTGAATTAATTACGTAGGCCAATTTGGTATCAAAAATACCTTTTAAACCCGTAATTTTTTCATAAATTCTGTTGCTAATAATTTTTGCTATTCCATCTATATTGTTTTCACTTCCAACTATTTCTCCTTCTAAGACTTTTATACGCCTATTGATGTTAAATAATGTATAAGAAATATTGAGGTTACCCAAAATATTAACTGAATTAATTTTTCCTATAACAGAAAAATCTACTCCTTGAATTTTCCAATCTCTATAGAAAAAATCCTCTTCTAAAGAGGGAAAAGCTAACATTTCTGCTTTATCAAGATTTTCAAACTCACCAAACAAAAGCATGTTGCGTTCTATTAATTTTGCTAAGTTTTCTCCCTGGCTTAACTCTAAACCTTCATTTACCGCAAAAGGTACAAAAGCAATCTTAGATAAATTATCACTTCCCTTAATTATTTCTATTTCTAAAATAGAAAAAATGTTATTTGAAATTATAAGGATTAAGATTAAAAAAAGTCTCTTCAACGAATTTCTCCAGAGGATTTAAATACTAATTTAAAATTTCTGAAATTTGTTTCAAAAACTTTTCTATCAGCGCCTGCAATCTCTTCGAAAAAAAATATTTTGCTCATTGCAGTAAGAATAGATTCGTTAAAAGATTTATTTGAACTTGGCTCTTCTAATTCAAAATCTAGTATTTCTCCTGAAGGAGCTAATGTTATAAGGACTTTCGCAGAGAGAGCCTCGCTCAAAGAATTGGGTTTAATCCAAATAGAAGAAATTTTATTTTGTATGATGGAAGAAAATTTAATTATATTTTTCATTTCTTTAGTGAGCTTAATCTTGCTAATCTCATTTTTTATATCTTTTTTAAGAAAAGAATTATTCAATAAATCAGATAGATTATTAGAATTTGTATAAGAATCTTGAAAATCTTTGTTTTTTTTTATCGAAGTTACTTTCTTATTGGATACAGTTTTTTTTGGTAGTTTTGACAGTTCAGACATTTCGTAAAAATTGATTTTAATACTCTCATTTTTACTGACTTTCAGCTTAGGCATTGAAAAAATAGAAAAAATTAAAGAAAAGAATATTATTAATAAAAGAAGTGTGTGAAAACTAGTAATGATTTTATTCATTTACTGGAGGCTCAGTAATTAGATTTATTGAATCTGTTTTATAATTTTTTACCAAGGACATTATTTTAATAACGTTTTCATAAATAGTTTCTTTGTCTGCTCTAATGAAAATTTCTATTTCTGGATTATTATTAATTACCTTTAAAAATTGTTCTGAAAATTTATTAAAACTTTTAAATACCTTATCTTTTTCGCCTAAATCTAATGAGTAAAATCCTTCCTTGCTTACAGAAATAGTTAAGTTTTCTTCCTTAGATTTGTTAAGTGCTTGCGATTCAGCCTTTGGCAAGTCTAAATCAATTCCCTGAATCATAAATGGAGTAGCTACCATAAAAATTACTAACAGCACTAAAGAAATATCGACATAAGGAATAACGTTTATTTCAGTTAAAAGCTTTCTATTTTTAATTCGTCTACTCATCTCTATCATGATAAGAAATTAATAACTCATCAGAGAAATTTTCATAGCCTTTGATTATCGAATCGATAGATTTTACGCTCCAATTATAAGAGATAAGTGCTGGGATAGCTGCAAAAAGCCCTAAAGCAGTTGCTACTAAAGCTTCTGAAATTCCCGGTGCTACAGCATTTATAGAAACTTGAGACAATTGTGCAAGACCGCTAAAAGCATTCATTACACCCCATACTGTTCCAAATAAACCTATAAATGGACTTACTGAAGCTACAGTGGATAGAAATGAAAGACCCTCTTCTAGTTTTTCTTCCTGTCTGCTTATGATTATTTGAATTGATTTGGCTATAGTATTTTCTGATTCTTTTAAGTTTTCAAATTTTTTAAATTCCTCATGTACGATAATGAAAATTTGAGAGAGGCCAAAATGATGGCTCTGTCTTTTTTGATCTATAAAAAATTTTTCAGTGTTCTTTGAATTCCAAAATTTATCTTCAAATTCAAAGATATCTTTTTTTGCTCTATTCAAAGTGAGCCATTTATCAAAAATAAACCACCATGAAGTTCCTGCAAGAATGAACAAGATGATTATGACAATCTGAACTATGAAACTGGCTCCAAAAAATAACTCAAGAAAGCTCAATTCAGTTTGCATTTTTTTTCTCCAGCATTTTCATTCTTAAATCTTCAGGTAAAGGTATTGGTTTTTTTGTTTTCAGATCAACGCATCCGCAAAGAATATTAGCTTCACACATAACTTCAGAATTTAAAATAACTTTTTGGTAAAAATAAAAACTAGCTTTTTTTAAAATATTTATTGAAGATTCAATTTTAATAACCTGATCCAATAAAACTGGTTTTTTATAATGAACATCTAATTTATTAACTATAAAGATTATCCCATTTTCTAGAAGTGAATCCTGTTTGTAGCCGCATTTTCTTAAAAACTCTGTTCTAGCTCTCTCAAAATACTTTAGGTAATTTGCATAAAAAACTACTCCTTGTGCATCAGTATCTTCGTAGTAGATTCTAACCTCTATGGAATCCATGTCTATAAATGATCTTTGATATCTTCCATATAAAAAGATTTTATTAAAAAAATAAAACTTTCCAGTGAAATATCACAAGTATTACTAAAATCTTTTTGTAAATTACTATTTACTGCATATAAGGGAATTCTTACTTTGATTGGACGGTGATTGAATTTATAGATTAAAGCGGGAAGGCATCCTTCTGGTGTCGATTTTATAACTTGATCCCACCAGCTCTCTAAGGGCTCAGCTCCTTGTCCGTATCTTTTGCATTCTAAAAACCAATTCCCCAAAATTAAGTCTGGTAAATGCTTTTCTCGAGTTTGTTCTAGTATTCTTTTTAAAGGTTTTTTTAGGTTTAGCGATTCATTTAAGTTATTAGCAATCTCTCTTTCAAATGAAGCTCCTTTATTTCTTGAATTCGTCATTAAGAAAAGCTACCCTCTGAAAATTCGGCATTGGAGTGAACACCTTGAACGTCATCTAAGTCCTCTAAATTTTCTAATAAATTAATCACTTTCTCAGAACTTTCAACGTCAAGTTCTATGCTATTCGATGCTCTCATTAATAACTCGTATTCTGCAATTTTTATCTCGTTATCTTCGAGAACTTGTTTAAGATTATGAAATTCTTCAACTTCTACAGATATTATGAAATTATTATCTTCACCCTTTTCGACTTCCTCCGCTCCATTTGATACTGATAAATCAAATATCTTTTCTTCATTATTACTTTCTACTACTATTTGTCCTATTTTTGTAAAAAGGTAAGAGACTGAACCATCTGTTCCTAAACTTCCTCCAAACTTTGAAAATGCGTGCCTAACTTCCGCTACAGTTCGATTTTTATTATCTGTAAGAGTCTCGACAATAATTGCTACTCCATTTGGACCGTAACCTTCATATATAGTCTCTTCAAGATTTTCTGATTCCTGGTCTCCGGAACCTCTGGCCACTGCTCTTTCTATTGTATCTTTAGGCATATTTGCTCCTAAAGCTTTATCAAGAGCTAATCTAAGTCTAGGATTATCTCCTGGCTCACTGCCTCCTAATTTTGCAGCAACGGTTAATTCTCTTATGAGTTTAGAAAAAACCTTTTGCCTTTTTTCGTCCTGCCTTCCTTTTCGATGCTTTATATTTGCCCATTTAGAGTGGCCAGCCATTATGAATCCTCTTCAATTAACTTTAAGGAAAGAGCATCTAATTGTTCTGGATCAATTAAGCTAGGAGCATCAGAAAGTAAACAATTTGCGGATTGAGTCTTAGGAAATGCAATGACGTCTCGGATAGATTCTTGTTTACACAAGAGCATTATTAACCTATCTAAACCAAAAGCTATTCCTCCATGAGGTGGACATCCATATGATAACGCTTCAAGAAAAAAGCCAAACTTTTCTTTGGCTTCATTTTCGTCGATATTTAAAATTGAAAGTACTTCCATTTGTTCTTTTAAGTCACTAATTCTTAATGACCCTCCACCTATTTCGCTGCCATTTAGAATTAGATCATATGCTTTAGCCACTACTTTAGAAGGTTCTTTTTTTAACTCTTCAATTCCTCCATTAAATGAAGTAAACGGATGATGCGATGGCGACAGGTTACCTTTTAAATCTTCATCAAATAAAGGAAAATCTGTTATCCAAGCAAATTTAAATTCATCCTCATTAATAAGTTTAAAATCTGATCCTAATCTTTCTCTTAGAGCTCCCATAGAATCATTTACTATGTTCTTATGATCAGCTCCAAAAAAGACTGTATCTCCAGTAGATAAATCTAATCTATCAGCTAAGGAAGCTATTTCATCGGTAGAAAGAAATTTTAATATAGGAGATTGAAGTCCATTTTCTAAATCTTTAGGATCATTTACTTTGATATAGGCCAATCCTTTAGCTCCATAAGAACTCACAAACTTAGTGTATTCATCTATCTTATTCCTAGAGATTTCTCTATTAATTTTTAGAGCAACAATCCTAGCTTTTTCATTCTTAGCTGGATCAGCAAAAACCTTAAAGGAAGAATTGAGAAAAATATCTTTAACTTCTTCTAGTTTGAGAGGATTTCTTAAGTCGGGTTTGTCGGATCCAAAATCTCTAATAGTATCTTGATAAGGTATCCTTAAAAAATTGCCAAACTCTTTATTTAAAATCTCAGAAAAAATCTTTTTTATTAAATTTTCAGAAATACTTAAAATATCCTCCTCTTCAATAAAAGAAAGTTCTATATCAAGTTGAGTAAATTCAGGTTGCCTGTCTTTTCTGGTGTCTTCATCTCTAAAACATTTAACTATTTGAAAATATTTTTCAAATCCACCAATCATAAGCATTTGTTTGAAGAGCTGAGGCGATTGAGTCAAGGCATAAAATTTTTGACTATAAAGCCTGCTTGGAACGAGAAAATCTCTAGCTCCTTCAGGAGTCGCTCTTGCCATCATAGGAGTTTCTATTTCTATAAAGCTTTCTTCGATTAAATGAGTTCTTATTAGGTGATTTACTTTTGATCTTATTTTTAAATTTGATTGCATTTCAGGTCTTCTTAAATCTAAGTACCTGTATTTCAATCTAACTTCTTCGCTTACATTAGAGTGCTCATCCAGTTGAAATGGCAAAGGATTACTTTTAGAGAGGATTTTTATTTCACTAGAAACTAACTCAAGCTCGCCGGAAGCTAAAGACTCATTTATTGTTCCTTCGGGCCTATTCCTAAGTAACCCTGATATTTCAAGAACAAAAGACATTCTTATTGATTCTGATTTTTGAAAAAGCTCTTTATTTTCTGGTTCTACTACAACTTGAATTAATCCAGAAGAATCCCTTATGTCAAAAAATATAACACCCCCATGATCTCTTACCTTTTCTACCCAGCCAGAAATTAGAAAAGTGGAACCTATTTCTTTTTTTCTAATGCTTTTTATTAAAGAACGTTTCATGTTTAAAAGGGAATTATTAATCTTTCTTAGGTAATTTTTGATTTTCTGTTTTCTTTTCTTCTTTGACTTTTGTTGTCTTATTATCTGATTGTACAAGATTTTTTTTATTACCTGTCTTAAAGTCAGTTTCGTACCAACCTGAGCCATTAAGTCGAAACGATGGAGCAGATATTATTTTTTTTGCTTCAGCTTTAGGAGAGCAATCACAAAAGACATCCTTATCTGAATTAGATAAAGAAATGATTCTTTCAAAAACTTTATTACATTTGCTGCATTTATATTCATAAATAGGCATTATTTCTTCCTGTGCTTGAAATTTTTAGTATTATTAATTTTTAAAAGCGAATAATAATTTATTTTTTTCATGAAAGCTTCCTCATTTCAATATAAAACTCTCAAAGAGGCTCCTAAGGATGCAGAGTTAATTAGCCATAAGTTAATGGTAAGGGCAAATATGATAAAACAATTAGCTTCAGGAATTTATTCATGGCTTCCATTAGGGTTAAAAGTTATAAAAAAAATTGAAAATATTATAAGAAATAATTTAGACCAGAATGGTTGCTTAGAAGTATTGATGCCAATGGTTCAACCTAAGTCTCTATGGGATGAAACCGATAGATCTAAACAAATGGGGCCGGAATTATTAGGATTTAAAGATAGAAACGATAGAGATTTTTATTTAGGTCCAACTCATGAAGAAGTAATTACAGATCTATGCAGACAAGAAATAAAAAGTCACAAGGATTTACCTAAAATCTTTTATCAAATTCAAACGAAGTTTAGAGATGAAATTAGGCCAAGATTTGGCGTAATGAGAGCTAGGGAATTTCTAATGAAAGATGCGTATTCATTTGATACAGACGAAAAGGGTTTAAATGAAAGATATATGTCTATGAGAAAGTGTTACGAGGATATTTTCAATGAAATTGGTTTAAAATATAAAATTGTTAATGCTGATTCAGGGGCAATTGGCGGAAATAAATCAGAAGAATTTCATGTTTTAGCTGACTCTGGAGAAGATACACTAGTTTTTAATAATGAAGGTTTTTCGTCAAATATAGAACTTCTCGAAAATGATTTAAAAAAAGAAATTCATATTAAAATTGATAAAAACGATCTTTCAGATATAAAAAGTTCACACGGAATGCTATCTATTAAAAAAGGCATTGAAGTAGGTCATATTTTTGAATTAGGAAATAAATATAGTGAAGCAATGAATTTAAGCGTTCAGGTAGATAATAAACAAAAATTTTTAGAAATGGGCTGTTATGGAATTGGCGTTTCTAGAATTGTAGCTGCATCAATAGAACAAAACTTTGATAGCGAAGGAATAATTTTTCCTAAAAGCATAACTCCTTTTGACTGCACTATTATTTCCATAAATGAAAAAAAATCAGAAGCCGTCAGAGAAAAATCTATTCAGATTTATTCTTTATTAAAAAATAGGAATTTAGATATTTTCTACGACGATAGAGATGTATCGCCTGGAATCAAATTTTCAGACGCAAACCTTATGGGAAACCCATTACAAATAGTTATAAGTGAAAAAAATATAGAAAAAGGTTCTTATGAGGTAATTCATAGAGAAAATCAGTCTAAAGATATGGTTTCAGAAAAAGATTTATTTAGTCTCTTTGATTGATTCAAAAATTTGCTTTTCTATCTTCTTAGCGATACTAGGATTATCTTTAAGAAATTGACTAGCATTAACCTTTCCTTGTCCTATTTTTTCACCTTCGTAAGCGTACCAAGCTCCAGCTTTTTCAACTATCTTTCTTTCTGATCCAATATCAAGAATCTCGCCTTCTCTATTTATTCCTTTATTGTAAAGAATTTGAAATTCAGCTTGTCTGAAAGGAGGAGAAACTTTATTTTTAACAACTTTAACTCTAGTTTCATTTCCAGCTACTTCATCGCCATCCTTGACAGTTCCTATTCTTCTTATATCCAGTCTAACTGATGAATAAAATTTAAGAGCGTTTCCGCCGGAAGTAGTCTCTGGACTACCAAACATAACTCCTATCTTCATTCTAATTTGGTTAATAAAAATTACTAAGGTATTAGATTTTTTTATACTTCCAGTAATCTTCCTAAGGGCTTGGGACATTAATCTTGCTTGCAAACCTACATGATGATCTCCCATTTCTCCTTCTATTTCAGCTCTTGGAACTAAAGCTGCTACAGAATCAATTACTAGAACATCTATACCGCCCGACTTGACCATGATATCCGCAACTTCTAATGCCTGCTCTCCCGTATCAGGTTGCGAAAGAAGCAAATCATTAATTTTTACTCCTATTTTCTCAGCGTATATAGGATCCAAGGCATGCTCAGCATCTATAAATGCCGCTGTTCCCCCTTGTTTTTGGCACTCAGCTATAACTTGTAAAGTTAAAGTAGTTTTTCCTGAGGATTCGGGACCAAAAATCTCAACTACTCTTCCTTTTGGCAAGCCATCAATACCAAGTGCCAAATCTAATCCTAATGAGCCTGTAGAAATACTGGGAATACGTTGCACGTCTTTCTCTCCCATTCTCATAATGGTACCGGGACCAAATTGAGTCTCTATTTGAGATAAAGCGCTTTCTAATGATTTTCCTTTTTCTGGTGATTCAGAAACATTTTTTTTTGTTTTTTTCATAGACTTATTTAAACTGTATATTTATACAGTATTTAACAATATATTCATAATTATTGCAAACATTTGCTTAATTCATTCAGCGCAAAAAAGACGCTTTGTTTTCTAACCTCATCTCTATCGCCTTTAAAATGCTTCGTGAAAGAATTTAGTTTGATTTTTGAACCAATGCCAAAACACACCGTTCCAACTGGCTTATCCTCTGTTCCTCCCGTCGGGCCTGCTATTCCGCTAATAGAAATTGCGTAATCGGAACCAGTCTTTTCTATAGCCCCAATTGCCATTTCTTTTACAACGCCTTCACTCACAGCGCCTTCAGTACTTAAAGAATTCTTTTTTACGCCAAGTACTTTTAATTTGGCTCTATTTGAATAAGTTATGAAGCCGAACCCATACCAATTTGAACTTCCAGGAATGCCAGTAAATACTTTGCCTACCCAGCCTCCAGTACAAGATTCTGCAGTTGTAACAGATTTATTTGAATCGGATAAATCACGACCTATCTTTATAGCTAAATCATGCAGATCTTCATTTGAAATCATAATTTTAAATTATAATTGAATTATGACTTTTATTGTTGGACAAGGCTGTATCAATTGTAAACATACTGATTGTGTAGAAGTTTGTCCCGTAGATTGTTTTTACGAAGGTGAAAACACATTGGTAATAAATCCAGATGAGTGTATTGATTGTGGGCTTTGTGAGCCAGAATGTCCTATTGACGCTATCTATGCTGAAGATGAGGTTCCTGCGGATCAAATAGAATTCAT
>Ga0181379_1001488_pt1 | contig 11044 bp, 8 predicted proteins | sample 2SPOviralmetaG_FD_130115 | JGI IMG/M metagenome (GOLD analysis project Ga0181379, IMG submission 130115) | Marine viral communities from the oligotrophic San Pedro Time Series (SPOT) site, San Pedro Channel, CA, USA - 2 SPOT_SRF_2009-07-10 | ecosystem: Environmental > Aquatic > Marine > Strait... | reverse complement strand
TCGATGTGCTTTCCGGCATGCTCCATTAACTGCAAGAGGCTGGCTTCCTTGAGTCTATTCTTCGGTTTTGATTGCTCTTCTGTGAATTCATGCCCCTCTAGTAGAGTATCACATGGATTTGATGGCAATGTGCCCCAGCCTTCAGGCACCTTGTCCTTCTTTGGGACTACGGCCCGCCAACCAGGTGATGCGAGCGCTTCAGTTTCTTTGATGAACTGGTGGCCTTGGCACGTTGTGGTGCGTTTTGAGACGGTCCATTCTGCATGTGGATGCCAGGATGCAAGGAAGTTTCGGACAATCATGTCGTAGAGTTTCGCGTGATCGCCTCCAAAGTTCTTTGGAGGTGTTTGCCCAGTTGGGATGACAGCGTAGTGGTCTGAGACCTTGGCGTTGTTGAAATTTCGGTTGGCATTTTTCAAACCGTCTGCTTTCAAGCGGTTGGAATGAGCAGAGTAATCGCTTTGACTACCGAGTTCATCGATGGTCTTGGCTACTGTCTCGTGCATGTCTTCGGGAAGATATTTTGAGTCTGTTCGGGGATATGTGGTGAGTTTGAATTTATCATACAGGTCTTGTGCAATCCCAAGAGTTCGCTTTGCTGACCACGACCACAGGCTGTTCGCACGCTTCTGAAGCGTTGTCAAGTCGAAATTCAAAGGTGGCTGTTCCTTTTTCACCCGTTGCTTCTCTTCTGTGGTGAATGCCTCGCCGCTGTTCAGCACCGCTTCAATGGCCTCTTTTTCCGAAGCTTCCACGATACGGTGGGATTTGTATTCGGGACGCTCTGGGTCGTCCTTGTGTCCGGAGCGCTCCCACCGAGCCGTCCATGTCGCCTCACCGGAGCGAAACGTACCATTGAGTTGCCAGAACGGGACTGGAATGTGTGCAAGGACCTCAAGTTCATGATCGACAACAAGGGCCAAGGTTGCAGTTTGAACACGACCAAGGGAGTTTGGAGCCTTTTCATTGCGTTTTTTAGGCAAAAATGTGTTGGCTACACGAGAACCGTTCATTCCAATGATCCAGTCGGCCTGAGAGCGAGAATAGGCAGCATCGCTGAGGGCATTGTACTCTTCACCAGGCCTTCGGCTTTCGAAGGCGGTGAGCATGGCATCATAGGTCATAGATTGCATCCACATTCTGCTCGTGGGTGTCTTCACCTTCGAATGCTGAACAATCGTTCTGAAAATGAGTTCTCCTTCACGTGCTGCGTCGCATGCATTGACAATTTCTGTCACTGATTTGCTCTTGACAAGTTTCATGATGGCCGAAAGTTGAGATCTTGTGCGACCGCCCTTGGGTTTGTACTGGAATGTTTCGGGGATGTATGGGAGGCGTTCGATGGTTTTTCTCCAGTTCTTGAAGGCTTCATCGTAGTCGTCCATGAATTTCAATTCGAGCAGGTGACCGACGGCCCACGTGATGATAATGTCCTCGCTGTGCCAATGTGTGTCGTTTTTCGTTCCAACGCCCAACACCTTTGCGAGGTCTTCGGCAACACTTGGTTTCTCAGCAATGATGACGATGGACATTGGTTTTATCCCCAACGACGACCATACTTGAACCCTCCTTTGCTGAGACCATGGGCTTCTGCATGCACATGAAATGGTTCATTTCATGATGAAGGATCTTGCCTCACGGAAACGAAGCCCGGCTTGCAGATTCGTCCCATTCCTCCTCTGTCAGGCTTCCAACACAGCCCACGCAACCTGGATACCCAGCGTCAAGCAAATCCTCAACGACAATCAAAAATGCCGCCCAACCATCCTTTGGATTCATCGGTATCCAGAGAATGTTGATCGGCGGCTCCTCTTGCGTGCAACGGGCCGTTGGTGTCTCTGTGCCTTCGTCAACAAGTTCCCAGAAACTACTTTCAGAGTGTTCATGTATCGGAAATGTGATGCGAGCCGGCAATTGATCAGCGATTCGTTGACCTATTTCCATAACGCCTTGCTCCAAGAATGCAGGGCCCTTGAGGACAGGTTCACCCTCCCGTAAGACTCGCCGTGCGAGTTCCCTTAGCGCAGGCCAGCGGGGGTCTGTGATGCGCATGTTCAACCCCAGTTGGCAGCAAGTCTTGAAGGGTGTCGTGCATGACAGCCGTTTATGGGCGTGATTTACCGGGCACTGATTCGCCCTTTCCTTCGCTTCCAAGATTCTGAGCGTGCTCACCATCGCTCGCTTTCGATGTTGCGTTTTGCTTCGGCCACTTTCCTTGGCCGATTTGGCCTTCGAACCCTTTATTCACCGAAAAATAGGCTTCCAGTTGAGGTCTTTGGACGTACATACGAACATCCATTCGGTTTAGCTGCTGGAATGGACAAGAATGCTCATGCCCTCCGCGGTTGGTCCTCAATTGGTCTTGGTTTCGTTGAGATTGGAGGGATCACCATGCTGGGTCAAGAGGGGAACCCTCAACCACGTATGTTTCGTGCACCGAATTCACAAGCATTGGTGAACAGGATGGGTTTCAACAACGCTGGAAGCGAGGCCCTTCAAGAACGGCTCACCTCGCACTTCAACAAGCACGGAGGTTATGACAAACCTTTGTGGGTCAATCTAGGGAAATCAAAGATCACTCCGCTTCAAGATGCACATGTGGATTATGCCACCACCATGCGAAGGTTGTGGCCTTTTGCTGAGGTTTTCGTCATCAACGTGTCCTCTCCAAACACCCCAAACCTTCGTGAATTGCAGGATGATGAGGGATTGGTCCGCATTCTCAATGCTTGTCACGATGTTAACGCAGATCTATCGAAACAACGGGGCAGGCCCAAAAAACCCCTCTTGGTCAAAGTGGCACCTGACTTAACCGACGATCAATTGATTCACGTTGTGACGACAGCGAAATCCAATGGTGCAGACGGTATCGTGGTGTGTAATACCACCGTCGAACGGCCTGAACACCATCGTGGAAAAGACTCTGAAGTCTTCGCTCAAACCGGTGGAATGAGCGGTCAGCCTCTGAAATCAAGGTCGACCAACATGATACGTCAGGTACGAAAAACTGCGGGCCCAGATTGGCCAATTATTGGCGTAGGCGGTATTGGTTCAAGCGATGATGCGTGGGAAAAGATACGAGCAGGGGCGACCCTGCTCCAGGCCTACAGTGCCTTTGTGTTTGAAGGTCCGGCACTGACCAAGATGATTGTGAAGGGTCTTGATCAACGGCTTCGGCAACATGGCTTTTCATCCATCCAAGAAGCCGTGGGAAGCGAACCCCTCGAAGAGGGTAATTAAGGGTCCTTGGCGTGGGTAAAATGATGTGGGCACGACGCACCAGGGTTCTCGTCATTGGTGCAGTCCTCACAGCAGCTCTGTTGGCCACTGTTTTGCTGCAGTCTCCCGTGCCTACGCAGACCGTGGATGAGTTGATGTCTTCACCTGAGGATTACGTGGACTCTGAAGTGGCCGTTCGAGGGGAAGTTCGCGATGGAACCATTGACAACACGACGATGGAATTTGTTTTGGAGGGGGCGTCATCATCGATCATCGTCCTCTTTTCTGATGCATCGGTGTCCAACGGATTGGACGATAATCGTACAGTCTATGCAGAGGGCGTCCTCGAATACAAGGACGGTGCATACCTTCTCGTGGCCAAAGTCATCAAAACCTCCTGTCCTTCAAAGTATGAGGAAGCAGCGGAAACTGAGGGATGATGCCCTTCGTTGCCTTGATATAGGCTAGGTCTCACGCATGGTTGGGATAGGTGGGGAGCTCGGCGTACCCTGTATCACAAATCGTCGTCATGGTGGACCGAACGCCTTGGGGCGGCGGAAGCGGCTGTGAGGTTTCCGTAGGCGGACGTTGATGTCTCGCCCCCACATGACTCGGGTGTCATGAACCGTCTCCGGAAGGAAACGGGAATTGGATAACCGGGGGATTAGGTCAGGCCGGGAACGGAGCAGCCCTACTTGGAGCCATGGGTGCTGTGGGGTGTCGGGATGGAGGAAGCCTGCGGATTTGGCCTTGCATAGCGCACGTCCACCCTTGGCACTCCCACCTCAAATATCGAACACAACATCTGCATACCATCCAGGTCCCGTGAAGGATGGTACATGCTCCCAACTGCTTGGAATTTCCTCTTGTTCGCCAACCGAACGAACGGTTAATTCATGCGTCGTGACGGCTTTGATTTCGATTTCTCGTTCGATCACGTCGGAATCGACCCATTCGACATGGGCTGAAATGGTCCATCCTTGTTCGTCCCGCATGACCTGAATCATGCTTGAGATGTACCATTGCTGATGGACTTCTGCCCGGTACAAGATCTCATCAAGCCAGGCCAGGAAAAGGAATGTTTGGTCTTCTGGTTGGTGCGGGGAGCGGACCATCCATATTCCGGAATGACGGACATGATCGTTCAAGGTTCGTATCGCTTTCTCAGACATGAGGTAATGTTGCATGCCATGCGCTGCTTCGGTGAGAAGATCTGGGAAATCTTTTCCAAAAATTCGCATTCCCACATCAGCGGTGGTCGGCCAAAGCCAGGAACTCACAAGGTCACCTCAACGCTTGGAGACCTGGAGATTCCATACATGCTCACCCACACGGTGAATCAAATCGTCTCGACTCAACACAAAGGAATCTGTTTGTTCGGCAGCAAGGATGCACTCACAGGCTGCATTGGCAATCAAGGCGGTCGACCTGACATCGAGTCCTCTCGAAAGTGAAAATGCAATGGCGACAGCAGCCGCATCGATGAGGCCGATCATTTGGCGCAAATCAACGAGACCACAGGGCGCATGAACCGTTTCTTCCTCTGCTGAATAAATGGTGACACCTGCTTCGCCTGAGAGCACTACCAAGTGCTTCCAATTGTATTGCTGTATCAACTTTGCAGCGGCTTCCGCTCCGGTGGTGGCTGCTAATCGCCGACGCATCAATTCAAGTCCTTGGGATTGGAAAAGAATCCAATCGACGCCTTCAGTTCGGTGCAAGCCTGTCAATTTAGGATCGGCGATGACCGGGATGCCTTCTTTTTTGGCGGCTTTGAACAATGCATCGGCTCCTTGGTCGGTGATCACGCCTTGACCGTAATCAGAAGCGATCAATGCTGAAGCCCCAACCAAATCCGCTGCAGCTTGGTCGTAAAGAATCTCAGAGGCCTTTTCTGGTACGGGCGCATCATCCTCAATATCCCAACGCAGTAACAATTGCTCTTCCCGAATCAGGCTTTCACGTGATGCCAGCATGCGTGTCTTCACGGTGGTTGTTCGGTCTTCTATGACGGCGATTCCACGTGTTCGGACACCCTCTGCTTCGAGTGCTTCAATAATGTTCATGCCCGCAGCATCATCCCCCACAACTCCAAAGAGGTGACTGTCCAATCCCATGGAGCGAAGGCCTCGTGCAACGTGTGCTGCAGCACCAACATCGTCCTCCCTCGAGGTTTCCCGAAGGACGGGAACAGGGGCACGTGAATTGAGATTATTCGCATACCCGTGAATGTAGCAATCCATCATCACATCCCCAATGAGGACAATCTTAGCGGGCTCAGATGAGCGAAGGTGTTGTTTGAGATCGGATAAGAGATCGTGGAGCGTCGCTTCTTCGTCGGTCATTCCCATTGGTTCACCTCATTCAATTTCAGTAAGATCACTCATGATTTGGTCGTGCTCCGAATCAGAGATGTTGAGTTGTGTTTGTAATGTGCGCAACATGGCATGTTCATCCACGCTAATGACATGGTCCTGCATCGCCGTCTTGACTGCTGCTGCGTAAACTTGGTAGTGTTCAGACCGCACTGGTTGCTGCCTTGCTTTTTCGAGCAATGTGTTGTGAGTGAGTTGATCAATTCCAAAAGCAATACGGAATGTGTCGAGCAAATCCACTTCATCTTGCAAGATTTCCCCATCGTCCAATGCCTGCAAAATCATGTCGTAGTAGACCTCTTCAGGTGGCGGAATTTTGAGGGTTTTCCGGGCTTCATCGGACAATCGTCGCGCTCTCTCGGGGTGCATCCCGAGGAATTCAACAGCCTCGTTGAGCAGGGATTGTTCGTCTTTGGTGATCTTGCCATCCTCCCATGCTCTTGCAAACATACGTCGTACCAATTCTTCACCATATTGAGCATCAATAGAGGCAGTTCCCTCGGGATTGGAGAGGGGTGAAATCAATGCAGTGCTGTGATACGTTAGGGCATCATCAAGATGTGAAAGAAGTTCAAGGATGGGTTGCTTTGTATTCCAAAGAGGCCGCAGTTGCTGTTGCACTCCATCGACTTCAACGAGTTGCGCTAAGAGCCGATCTCGAAGCGCTTCTGCATGCTGTGTTCCTTGTTCATTAAGGGTGTAGACACGTTTTCGTTGCTTTCCGCCAGGAATATGACGTTGTGCTACATTGATCAAACCGTTTTTTTCCATCCGCTTGAGCGTACGCGGTATGTGTTTCCTTTGAACATGAACTGCCGCAGAGATCCCTGCCTGAGTCAACGAAGGCGGAGCCTCCCAACCACCACTAGGCAATTGCTGATGAAGCAAGTGAAGCAGGGTGCGCTCTTCTGTGGTGAGCGTACCCAGGTAACCCTCAACCATTGACCTGCCTCATCAAAGCGTGGTCCACGGTAGCACATAGGACAATCGGTATGGGGCGACGGAATCAAATGTGAATTTCCAGTGGGGTGTTCATGGCAGGGCGAGAACGCAAATATACGCCGCGTGTTCGCACCCAAAGGCCCCTCTCGGTTTCACGCACAACGAATGAAGCCCCTTCTAAGCCCCTTCCTGCCCCTGTTGAACGTGATGGCTTCTGGTTCATTCCAGCACCACTTTCGCAGCGCCTCCATGAAAAAAGCGGCCTAGGCCAAACAACCCGTGATGGAGGGATTCTCCTCACTGTTGAGGAAGTGATGTTCTGTCATTGGTACCGTCATGTACCTCTCCCGGACGATCCAGAATGGTTTGAGCAAAGAATTTCGGAAGATGAGGTTTTGTTGAGCCGGCTTATTGGAATGGACGTTCTTCGTAATGGCGGGGAGCGTGTGATTCCTGCCGTTCATCTCAGTCAGCGATTTCCAGATCTACCAGCATCCACCTGGGCGATTCGGTGGGAGAGGCATGAGCCTTGGACTCGTCACGAGGGCTTCAGTCAGGTACGTATTCAGCGCACGCATGATCTGCTGGATTGGAATGAATTGAACAATTGGGTTGCAGCAGTTCACGAATTCGGACATGTTGCAGAATTATGTGTCATCGATGATGAGTTTGATGCTACCGTTTACCACCTCAGGCAATGCGAACCGCAAGGAGACCGAACCCTCTTATCCGATTTGGATGAACAACAACAACTTGAATTGAAGGCCATGTGCGAACATGCTGTGTCTGCAAACGGTGGATATTTTGTGTCAAACGTGAATGAATGGCTTCTCGATGCATTGGGAGTTTCCCATTTTTCAGGTCGCTTTCTTCGAAATGAAGAACATGAATACATCCTTTCATCTGACACGGAGCATGGAGACGAATTGTATCGCAATCTGACCAATGCTCGCCTTCTCCTTCGACCCGGGTTCAAGTATGGATGTCGATGGCGAGCTTATGAAACTGCGATTGAGGTCGAACATGCTCCATGGTTGGTTCAGCCTTTTGATGAAGCCCCATCTACGTGGGAGGAAGTATGTCTTTCTGTCCGACTTGCCGAAGGCGTCAACAAACGTTGGTTGTGTGCTCTTCCACAATCAGAGGGTTTTGTCTATCTCAACATCAAGCGAAGCGGCTGAGAATTCCTCGTCAATGGGTCTGCCCCATGCATCCATAGATGCCGATGGCGATGTTGGTGTTTCCTTTTCCGGCTGAGGTGTGGATTTGTTTTTCCCATACGAAAGGGAATAGAATCCCATGAAGGCGAACAACAGGGCAAGAACGACGCTTGGCTGGCTACCTAAGGCCCACCATGCATCCGATTCTGATGTTGCCTGTAGCTCGATGTCAATGGTCCACGCCAGTCCTTCCTCGGTCATGAGGACGAGTTCTCCATAGACCACCATGTTTTCACTTAACAATCCATTTGGTTCAATGACCATGGACAATGCTGCTTCGTCAAGGTCCACTGATGTGGCGGTTGATGCAACCCGCTCTAGTGGACCATCCATCATTACATTCAACCGCTGTTTGCCGCCGCCCAAAGATGAAATTGGAACGGTTAACGTTGTTTTTTCGTATGGATCGATTGTTGCAATATAATCGCTTTCAACGGGAATCCGGTTGAGGACTTGAACTGGATAATCGAGGTGAATTGAACTGTCATCACAACTGAGGCTCCCCATCAGCCTTGAAATGGAGTTGGCTGTACCTTGTGCAGAAAAAACCAGCGATGGTTCGCCACTGTCAGCGGATAGAGAAACGGTTCTCCCGTCGGTGAGCGTCAAATCTGTACTGCATGATGAAAGTTCAGCACCCTCAAGGCCCAGCGGGATGATCCCATCGACAAGTATTGCGGCACCATGATTTGGAAGGTCAATCGTAAACGAGGGATTGCATGCAGCTGCAGTGAAGGATACACTGGTGGAGTTTTCCTCCACTTGTATGTGAGCGGTCCAAGGTATCTGGATGCCATCATGCGTTCGTACGACCACTCCGGAAGCCCCAAATGAAGTGTTGTTGAGGAACAGATCTGAAGGCTCACCCTGGTTCGCTCCGCTCACAAGATCCTGTCGGCCATCAGCCTCTACCACCTTGAGCCAAGGCAAGTCAGGATTGGTGTTGAGTTCATTCTGTTCAAAATCCCCAACACTCAAGTCCTGATAGGTCACCAAAACTCCATGTCCTGGCAATCGTGAATCATAACCAAAATCCGACCGATGTTCAATGAAAATGTATTCGTGTTCTGCGATCGGAATCTTGAGAACCACGCCTTGTTGGGAAGTGCCTTTCAATTCAATGGTTGGTCCAATGCAGGGTGATGGACTTGTGGTAGGCCAAACCAGATCGACCTCTTGGATGCGGTTCGGCGCAACAAGTTCCATGTTTGCACCGGTTGGTAATGCAGGCCAACGCCCTCCCCCGTTCCAATTGCCACTTGCCATGATGTCCCAGTCGCCAGGTCCCTTCCAAGATTGGAACGAACCCTCATGGTGGACGGGATAGAGGTCAACGGCCCCCATTTGATGAAGCATTTCATGGATCATGGTGCCGACACCACTTGACCCAGTCTGCAAACTGGCCATCGTGTAATGGTTGACCGCCATACCATCCGATACGTCCAATGGTTCGTCAAAATGTGTAAAATGGGACCAAATTCGATTGACGATTCCTGGACTTTCCTCCTGCCCCTTGCTTGTATGCAAGATGAGCAATCGGTCGACCTTTCCATCATCATTCAAATCGTACCTGTTCCAATCGATTTCGGTTTGAATTGTTGATACGGCCTCCTCAGCCAGTGCCATCGGCAGAAATATTCCCTCGTCATCTGTGTCTTTTCCGGTGCCATCTGCACCGTAATCGGAAAGCGACCCCATGGCCCTGACGACGGTTGGATGAACCTCAATCGTGAGCGTAGATGTTCCTCCTGAAAGTTGTTCAATGTACGGTACCGCTGCCTGTGTGAGCAAAGATTCGGCCTCTGTTGTACCCCACCCATTGGTTGAAGGATGATTTTCAAAATCGACAACCACCACCAACCACGATTCATTGCTTTGGAGGCCGACCAGTGCCTCATGGTCCTCTTGTTCAATAGAAATTTGGTCAACAAGCCAAGCCTCAACCGCACTCTGGTTGAGGGAGATCCATGCCGAACTCGCAAAGAAAACGAGTGCGATAAGCACGGCCACCACTCGCTTCATGGTTTGATGGCAAGGTTCGTAGGTTTGAACCTTCGTTGAATCTGGTTCTCTACATGATTGTTGCACGGTGAGAGGATGCTCACGGACGCCTCACCAAAGCCATGTCTGAACCAATGTAATTTGACCACCCGTTGATGTTCGAGGAGAGAACTTTGATGTCTTTGTCACTCCTTTGATGTGCACTCACCAGTGCCGCCAACCTCCCATCAAAGGCATGTGGAGGATAAGGACCTGAAATTGAGAGCAAAGCGAGTTGGGTGTCCCAACGTGGGTCGTTGTGTGTCACGCGATGGTTGGCGAGGTCCATCAAATTCAATCCGTGTACGGATGCATCTATGGCGTCAAGGTTTGACACAAATGAAGGAGGGCATGCTTTTGCATCACAACCAGTGATGACCGCATCAGTGCTTCCAGTGCGCATTATGTGATTCAAAACAGCCTCCCTGTCTTCACTTCGCGTGCAAACCCCGTCCACTTGAATGGTTGAGTACCCCTCTATGTTTGCATGGCCTGAATGGATGTTTGCTCCTTCGCATGCACAATCAACAATGGTCATTCTTCTCCGTCTTCCTTCTTCATCGAATCGGTCCACGGAGTTCCCGTTCACGGCGGACGATGACAAGTACCATCTTCGCCCGACAAATTCTGATGTGGTCATAAACAATACAATGAGGGGCAAAGCCAACGATTGTGCATGCTCTGGGACCGTAATGAGCAACAAAAGACTGCCAATGCCATACACGCGCAGCCTCCACCAATCTGAATTTGATGGAGTGACCAAACCAAGGATTCCAGCAACCGTAAGAAGAAGCCATGATGTTGTGAAAACCCCAACAGTCCATACGAGGTAGGTTGCAACGAGAAGCATGTCGATGGCGCTGTACTGCGCCGCCAAGCCAACGGCTTGGTGCTGTTGATGCCCCGTCTGGTACAGGGCTGGCAAGAATTCGGTCAGCAAAAGAAACGTACCAATCCCCATCGTCAATGATCCAAACACCGTGATCCGTTTGAGGGCTTTGTATTCAGTCCTCATCAGTCCAGGTTTAGCAAATTGATGGAGATGATGAAGCATCAATGGCATGGCCGAACAGAAGGCAAGAAGCACGGAGGATAACCAACGCACAGCACTCCATTGCGCTGGGTCATAGAGGTTTAAACAAGGGCCTGAACATGGTTGTAGTTGATTCAACAATGCCAAGAGGATATCATCAATGAAAACAGACCAAACCACCGTGAACAATCCTACGACGAGGAAGATCATTGTCG
>Ga0181379_1001482_pt1 | contig 11074 bp, 8 predicted proteins | sample 2SPOviralmetaG_FD_130115 | JGI IMG/M metagenome (GOLD analysis project Ga0181379, IMG submission 130115) | Marine viral communities from the oligotrophic San Pedro Time Series (SPOT) site, San Pedro Channel, CA, USA - 2 SPOT_SRF_2009-07-10 | ecosystem: Environmental > Aquatic > Marine > Strait... | reverse complement strand
TTAGCAACAAAAACAAGAACATCTCTTACATATTCAAAGCCAAATCCAAATCTTAGAATGTGGGATTTAGGAGCTAATTACTCACCTGCATCTGTTTCTAGACATTTAGTATTTAGTTAAAATGAATTACGAAACAGTACAAAGAGAAGCAGACGATTTTATAAAATTTTATATAGCTACAAGGACATCAGATGGAGCTATATTTGAAGTACCATGTATTTTAGATGGTAATGGTGAAGTTGATACAGAAGCTACACAAAGCAAGATGAATCAACATATAATATATACTGATGAATTAATGTCTTATACAGGAGAATAATATGGCAATTGGATATACTTGGGATGTTTCAACAGTTGATACATACCCATCAAAAACGGATGATAACGCAGTTACTGCAACTGATGTTGTTTATAATGTTCATTGGAGGCTTAACGCTGAAGATGATGGAAATCAAGATGCAGATGGTAACAACATAACAGCATCTACTTATGGTACTTGTAGTTTAGATATTACAGACTTAGGAACTTTTACAGCTTTTGCAGATTTAGAAGTTGCTGATGTACAAGCATGGGTAGAAGCAGGACTAGGTGCTGATGAAGTAACAGCTTTAAAAACATCTTTAGATGCTAATATAGCTGAAACTATTACACCAACATCTGTTACTAAAACAATCGGAGCATAAACACTATGGAATTAACACCTTATTTATTTTGGAACATCTTTATAACTTTGGTGTTAGCTCCAGTGCTTTATAGTATTAAAAGTAACACAGCAGAAAACAAAAGATTAGATATACTCTTAAATAAAACTCGTGAAGAAATAGCAAAAGACTATGTAACTAAGAGTGAAGTTAGGGACGATATGCAAATTTTAATGGATAGAATAGATAAAATTGGAGAAAAGCTTGACAAACTGTTCGAAGTCAAGTAAAATAAGTATAAAGGGATTTATAAGTGGATAAAAAAAGTAACGATATATTAAAGAAGTATAAAAAAAAATATACTACTAAAAATAGACTTGATATGTCTAAAGGTGGTAGAGTAGGTTATAGAAAAGGAGGTCCTAGAATAGAAGAGTTAGAACCTAGAACACTTACTAAAACTGTAGAAAGAGATGTACCAACTACTAGAAATAATATACCACCAAAAAAAGTAGTAATACCTAAAAAAGAATCGGTTAAAGTACCGCCAAAGAAAAAACCAATAAAGGTACCACCAAAAAAAGTAGTAATACCTAAAAAAGAATCGGTTAAAGTACCGCCAAAGAAAAAACCAATAAAAGTACCACCAAAGAAAACTGCACCGGCTCCAGCTCCAATAAAGGAACCAATTATGAAAAAACCAAAACCAATAAAAATACCTACAGAAGATAAAGTTCCTCTTAAACGACCTGACCAGTTATTTATTGATGATGTTAGTGATGGTAGAAGAATGACTAGTAGAGAAGAATTAGAATTAGCTAATCAAAATGTAAGTAATAATCAAATAATACCTAATGTAAATACGAGTAATCAACAAACTGCTACAACTCCTGAAGAAATAGCAGCATTAAAAGGCGGTGGTAATCAAACAGCTCAACCACAAGTCGCTAAAAAAATTGTAGCTCAAGTTCCTGAAAGACCTATATCATCTGAAAAATTTTATAATCAATCTAATCAAATAAATCCTTTTGTAAGTCTTCCTCCCGGATTAGTAGGTCAATATACAGATAGTGTAGGCAGTACAGGTGGTACAGGTATTGTAGGTGGTACAGACACTGGAGAAGATTCAAAATTTAATGTAGGAGATACAAAAATTGTAGATGGTTTTTTACATGTATATACTCCTAATGGTTGGGTTAATACAGGAACAAAACCCGGTGAAAACAATAATCAAGAACAAGAAGAAGTAGAAAAAGAATTAGTAACTGCAAGAGGTAGAGCTGAACAAATATTACAAGGTGATATGGAAGGCATACCTATGGCTGAAGCTCCTCAAGAAGTAGAAGTAGGAGAGTTAGGTGAAGCTAAGACTATGGCAGAACGAGAAGCTCTTGAAGCTGAGACTGCTGAAATAGAAGCTGCTCCAGAAGCTGCAACAATAGAAGAAGTAGAAACTGCAAAAACTCCAGAACAATTACAGGCTGAAACTTATAGAGCTGAACAAGTTGGAGTTACTCCTGATGTTGAATTATCACAAGGAGAGATACAAGAAAACGCACTTGCAAAAGCTGCTAAAGTTGATAGAGTTGCACCAATTGAAGGTGTTGAAGTTGAGATACCAGAAGGTGCTTTAGCTGAAAGAGTTGTAGGAGTTATTAGTGAAGGTGCTAAAGCTACAGCAGCTATTAATGCTGGTACAAGCTTGTCAAGAATTACAAGAGCTAAAAAACAATTAAGTAGAGCTGGACTATCTGATGAAGATATACAAGAGATAGGTAATGACCCTGAAGCTTTAGAAGATAGACTAGCAGACTTTAGTGAAGAACAAAGAGGTATTATAGAAGGATTACCTGAAGAAGCTTTAGTATCTACACAAATAAATGGTTTGTTAGAAGGTATGGAAAATGGTGAAATACCTACGTGGGCTAGACCTGCTGTTGCACAAGTAGAACAGATGTTAGCACGTAGAGGTATGTCAGCTTCTACAGTTGGTAGAGATAGTTTATTTAACGCTATTATTCAATCAGCTATGCCTATAGCTCAAAGCAATGCACAAGCCATACAACAAAGTGTTAGTCAACAAAAGACTATAGAAGCTCAAACTGCTGAAGCAAACGCACAGAGAGTACAACAAACAGCTTTAACAAATGCACAGAATGTGTTTAATATGGACATGGCTCAGTTTAATGCTGACCAACAAACATCTTTATCTAACAGTAAATTTATGCAGACTGTTGGTATAACTAACGCTAATAATGCACAACAAGCAACAATACAAAATGCTGTACTAATGTCACAAGCTAATTTAGCTGAAGCAGACTTTTATCAAAAAGCACAAATAAATAATGCTAATGCTTTTTTAAATATGGATTTAACTAATCTTAATAATGCACAGCAAGTAAATGTATTAAAAGCTCAACAAGAACAACAAAGATTACTTTCTAATCAAGCTGCTAACAATGCTGCAGCACAGTTTAATGCAACAAGTGAAAATCAAACACGACAGTTTATGACTAGTATATCTGCACAAGTAGAACAGTTTAATGCAGCTCAAATGAATACTACTGCACAATTTAATGTTCAACAAAAAAATGCTAGAGATGCTTTAAATTTTCAAGTTGAAGCTGATTTAGAAAAAGCTAATGCTGCTATGGTAAATCAAATTAATCAGTTTAATGAGCAGACAGCTTTTGAAAGAGATAAGTTTAATACAGCTAATGCACAGGCTATTGAACAATCTAATTTAGCATGGAGAAGACAGGCTAATACTATAAATACTGCAGCAGCTAATCAAGTCAATATGCAAAACGTACAAAACGCTTTTAACATGACCTCACAAGCTCAATCATTTTTATGGCAAGAATTAAGAGACCAAGCTAATTATGTTTGGCAATCTGCAGAAAATGAAGAAAACAGAAAAGCTCAATTATATGCACAGGCTTTAGCTAACGAAGGTGGGTCTGCAGAAAATTGGAAAAACAATGTAAGTTCTATAGGAACATTAATTAATACCATTTTTGGTGGAACATAGGAGAATATTATGGGATGGAATCCTTTTAAAAGTTTAAAAAAGATTGTAAAAAAAATTGGTAAAGGTATTAAAAAGATTGGTAAAGGTATCAAAAAAGTAATTGGTAAAATTGCTAAACCTTTTGCAAAGTTAGGTATTGTAGGTCAAATAGCTTTAGGAGTTATGATGCCTTGGGCTGCCGGTGCAGTGTGGCAAGGTCTGACGGGAACTGCATTTAGCATGGCAAACTTTGGAACTGTTGCAACTAATTTAGCAGGAAGTTCTAATGTTTTTGCATCTGTTGCAGGTAATGTAATGAAAGGTGTTCATTGGGGAGCTACTAGAGTTCAAGGTGCTTTTTCTAGTATTACTGAAGCTATGAGTAACGGTTTAAATACTATGAAAACTAAAGCTAAAGAATTATTTGGTATTAATGCAGACGCTTCAGACCTAATTAAAAATGCTCCAGATATTAAATTAGAAATGTCTCCTGTTGAAACTAAAGATATGGGTCAGTTCTTTAAAGATAAAGCAGCAGGAGTAACAGAGAAAGTTGCAGCAGAAGCTACTGATAAAACTTTATTAAGTCAAGTAGTAGATAAAGGTAAGGAAGCTATATTAGAAGCTCCTAAAGACCTTATAGGTGGAACTGTCACTAGCGTATTGGGAGGAGTACAAGAAGGTATAGCACGTACAATAGCTCCGGAACCAGAAGTTCCTTATAGTCCTGAAGTTGCAGACTTTTTAAGTGAAGGTGCTGCTACAGGTTATACTAAATATAATGAAGTAGACTTTTCAAAACTAAATCAATATAATGACCAAATAGGAAGTCAGTCTGGAATATACGGTAATCCTTTACACACTGTACAAACTATGACAGATAACTCATTTGGATTAAATACTTTTGAATATTGGAAATCTCAAGGATTTGCTAATACAACAGGAAAATAATAATGATGCAAGAAAAACAATTTAAAGATTTTGACCAAGAGGGATTAGAGTTTTTAGCTAATAATGGTAGACCCATTCCCGGTTCATCTTTAACTAATAGTCCTGATACTCCTTATGCATGGGAGCAGCCGCCACAATTTGTAGAGTTACAACCCGCTATAGATGCATTATTTTTAGAGCTTACAGAACCTGATGCTTATCATTCAACTATGGATTTAGTTAGAAATGGAATGCCTGTAGGAGATATAGCTCAAGTATTATTAACAGATGGTTTTCAAAAAGGAATGTGGAATCCAGATTTATTAATGTTATTATTAGAACCTACTATGTATATGATTATAGCATTTGCAGAAAAAGCAGGTATACAAGATTACATTACTTATGAAGGTGAAGAAGATGAGCCAGATGAAGAAGAAGAGCAATTATCTGGAATAGAGAAAGCTATAGATATAGCAGAAGATAGGATTGTTCCTAAAGCAAAATCTGGAGTATTCCCAAAAGAAATAGAAGAACGATTAAAAGAATTTACACCTCCAGAACAAACAAGTTTATTAGAGAAACCAACAACAAATCAACCAGAAAGTTTATTAGGTAAAGAGGAATAGTATGGCAATAGAACAATTAGGAGAATCTTTATTATCTCAAGCTAGAGATAGAAAGAAAAAAGAAAAAAAGAAAGCTAAATTATTTGCAGGAGTTTTACTAGGTGTACAGGCTGGTAATATTGCACTGAGAAAAAGAGCAGAAAGAAGGGCTAATGAATTTTGGAAAAGTAATCAAGGATTAATAACTCAAAGAAGTCAACAATTTGATACTGGCGTAGGATTTTGGAGCAGTGATAAAGCCATGTTAAAAAAATACGGTTTTACAGAATCAGATAATTGGGAAAGTGCTAAAAGACAAGAAAGATATGATTTTTATAAACAGACTGATTTAGGAGGAAAAGACCCTAAAGATTTACAACAGTTTAAATTAGATGTAGACTCTAAAATTGAAGATGATTTATTAGCTTATGGTAAAAAAAGAGAACTTTATAAAGATTTTAAAAACATTGGAAGGACGGAAGCAGATATTAAAAAAGCTAAAATTAATTTTGAAAAACCTATTAGGGATTCTCTTAATAAAGGTGCTGAAATTATTAAACAAGAAAGTAATGTTGGAGGAATGTTATTAGGAGGTTTAGGTTTATTTGGTAGGGGAAAAAGTACATTAGAAAAAGTTGATATAGAAGGACAGACACTAATGTTACCTATGAGTTATGGTGAAGAAAGAAAAACAAATCTTGCTTTAAAAATAAGAAAAAATAATGAATTTACAGAAGCTTTATCAAGTATAAAAAATTCAGTAACTTATGAACCTTTAACTTCTGAAGAGTTAAAATCTCAGTTAGGAGCAGAAGTATTTAATTCTGACCCTGATTCTGGACATGCTGGAGTTTTAAGAAATGCTTTAAGCGGTGAAGAATCAGACAGGCTCAAAACTACTTTTGCAAATAAAAAATATAAGATAGGAGATAAAGAACATACACTTTATAATCTTTATACTATTACAATTAACAAAGATACAACAGGTGCTGCTGCTGAATTAATGGCTTCACAGATTTTAGGATTTGCGGAAGTGGCTAAAATAGAGTTTGAAAACTCTGAAGAAATAAGAAAGTTACCTGCAGCAGAAAGAGTAAGGTCAGATGATTTTTATGTTGATTTAGGCATAAGAAAATATATAGAAAATACTTACAGCGTAAACGGTGGAAAACCAGATATGGGTAATATTACGTTTGATAATAATGAAGTAATTACGTTTGAACCCGGGGTAAACGATATAGTTTTTAATAAACCTTTAGGTGCATATACAAACGACTTTAGAAATTTAAATACTGCAGAACAGTCTTTAAAATATATAACAGATTTTGAAGCAAAAACAGAGGACTTTGTAGGCAAGTCAGAATATATTATGACATTAAAAGATATTTATAACAATAAATTTTTACCTAAAAAAGAAAGTCCTTTAGCTAGGACTAGTTCATTTTTTCAATATGAAAAGAAATTTAGAGATAATCCTTTATCTAATTAAAAAACAAAACTATCTATGAGCAATAATAATTTTTATAACTACATACCCCTTGAAACTGTAGAATCTTTTGAAGTTGAAACGGAAGAAGAAAAAAGACTTAGAGAAGAAAAGGAAAGACTTGAAGCTGAACAGAAAAAATTAAAAGAAATACAATCTAAAGAAAATACAAAAGAAAAAATAGAAGTTCAGAATAAAGAAAAAAAAGATTTAGAAAATATTGAAAAAAAAATACTTCCTCCAACCAAACTTGAAAAAGATTTATATTCTTCTATCAGTGAAGACTATAATAAGGATTTAGATTATTCTAAATTAGATGATTCAGTAAGTGCTACAAGACAACTTCAATACGGTGCAAGACAAGAAAAAACAATTTTAGGAAATGTTACTCAATTAACTACAGCTTTTTTTACTAGGCAAAAAGATGAAAATTTTAGAGAAGCTGCACAGAGAATAGAAGCTAAAAGACAAGAAGAAATTTTTAAAGATTACCCAGAGTTTAAAGGAAAACAAGAAAGTTTAAAAGTTCTAAGCGGTAGAATGGGTGTTGCTCTAGCAGACCCAGCTACTATATTAGTTCCTTGGGTTAAAATAGCAAAGGCTGGTAAAGTTGTTAATGTAGCAACAGGTGGAACTATTGCTGCAAGTGATATGGCTTTAAGAGAATATACTTTAACTGGAGAAGTTACTCCTTTAAATTTAGGATTAAGTTTTGGTTTAGGAGGAATAAGTTCTGGAGTTAGTAGTGTTATAAGTGATAAAATTTTAAAATCTAAAAAAGGAAGTAATGTTACAACAGAAAAATTAGATGACACTACTGTTGCTACTTTAAAAGAAACTGGTGAAGAAGTGGCTGTTGAAAGTCAGGAAGCTATGGAAACATGGAGTAAAGGTTTTACTAGTGCGGGTGTAAAGTATACTGAAAGAGATATCTTAGATACTGAAATTGCTAAATTAAAAGATTCTATAAATAAAAATACACTTCCCAAAACAAGTAAGATTGATTTTACTGAAACTAAAACAGGAGCACCTGCTAGAAAAAATTTAAAACAATCTACAATGCCTTTTGGATTAGATAGCAGTATAAAACCTACTCCTACTTTAACTATTACAGATGCTCAAAAGATTAAATTAAAAAGAGAGTTAATAGATTTAGAAAAACAAAGATATATTGTTCAAAAAGAAATAGATGAAATAAACTTTATTGAAATGCCAGAACAAGCATCTATAATAGGTTTTAATTCTTTAAGAAAACTATGGAATAAAGTAGATAATGAAGGTAATAAAGTTTTAGAAGGAAAGTATGGTGAATCATTAGTAAGAGCTTTAGTTCAAGAAATGGTAAGACCGACAATAGGTGCTGTTAGTGGTGGCTTGATTGCTTTAGGAATGAGTGATGGTAAAGATGATGATGCTTTAAAAGGAGCAATCATTGCTGGTACTATTTCCGGTGCTTTTATGAAACGTCTTCAAAATAGTCAATTTAAACTTTCAGTAAAAACTAAAAAAATATTAAATGACGAAATTCAAAAAGAATTTAAACTACACTGGTTAACAGCTACAAAACAAATGTTTGCTGGTACTCAAGCTACTCATTTTCAAGCCAATAATTATATTATGCAAAGTTTTGGAAATTCTTTATTTAGAAACCAAGGTATGAATATTGTAGTAGGAAAACCTATACCAGACGCTGTAGAAACTTTAACATCTGCATCAGAAGATTTCTTTAGAAAAAAACTTTATAAAATTACAGGAACTGCATCAGATGAAGATGTTGCTGTAGCTACTAGAATACTTCAACAACGTAATATGCCTTCTAATGCTAAGTATTCCTTTTTAGATGCAGGAGATTTAGAAAATGTAACAGCTACAAAATTAGCTGAAGATGTTTTAAATTTACAAGAAGAATTTAAAAAGTATGTAAAACAAACAGGTGTATTATTTGAAGAATCAGATTCATATGGTTTAACACAAATTTTCAATAAACAAGCTGCTGATTTATTAGGAACAAAAGAAACTTTAAAAATATTAAAAGAAGCTTTTAAAATACAAAATATAAATTTAAATAAGTTAGACCCTAAAAAATATAAACTTATAAAAGATACTAGCGATAGAAAAGGCGGTAAAACTGTAGATGAAAAACTAGAAGAGATAGTTAAAAATTATTTAAATAATTCTGATGGTATTCGCAGAAAAGAAATAGTAAGTAGTGAAAATTTGATACGAGGAACTAAATCATTTTTAGATAGTGAAGGAAATCCTTTAAAAGATAAAGATACTATTATTCAATCTGCTAGATTTTTTGATAATGAAAGAACTTTATTTGACCAAGAAGCTAGAGCATATGCTAAAGATTTATTTATTCAAGATTTTGAATTTACAACAAATTCTTTATTTGAAAATACTATTCCGGTTGTAGAGTTTGCAAGAAAATATGGCTCTAAAGGACAAGGATTAGATGATGTTATTTCTCAGTTAAAAAACTTTTACAAGCAGCAATCAATAAAATCTGGAGGAACTGGTGATTTTACTTTAGATAATGGATTAAGAGAACTTTATAATAGAGATGTAAAATTAATTGCTAAAGGAGTTAATTCTTTGTTTGGTGTTCATGATATAAGTAAAGGTGTAGAAAGTGGAAATAGTTTATCTAAAAGTTTTTTTATGACTTTACAAGCTTTATTATCTACAACAAAACTAACTAAAGTAGCTATTCCTTCTCTTGGAGATTTAATACAAGTTTTTCAAAATAGTGGTCCTAAAGCAGCAATGAACTCTTTAATTTTACAAATGAGACAATCTGGAGCAGAAGCAGTAAAACCTTCTGCAGCTTTAGCGTTACGAAGTGGCAGAATTAAAGAAGGTTTTTTTGGAAGAAAAGACGGAGATATTACATTTGGATTAACTGAAAAAATATTACAAACCCCATTTAAAAATAGAAGATATAATGGAACTCTTCAGAAAGAACTTAGTAATTTTTCCATGACAGCTACAACTAAATATCAAGAAAATATTGTAGGTTTTCAGAAAAGATTTTTTGAAATAGTACAGCTAGGAAGAATTACTAGATTTGCAAGAGAGTTTGCATTTGATGCTGGAGCAATAAGAGCATTTGAACTTACTAAAAAATCAAAATTAAAACAAAGGCATTTAAAAGAACTTACAGAAGCAGGTTTTAATCAAAATAATATTAAATATTTAAATAAGTTTAATACTATAGATGAAGCTATGGAAGATAGTATGGGGAAAAGGTTAATAGAAATGGCTGGTCGTAAAGCTGCAGATAGGGATGCATTAATACCTACTGCTGGAAATAGAAGATTATTTTCTCAATCTAATAATCCTTGGGTAAGGTTTGCTGGAAGTTTTTTATCTTGGGCACAAGCAAAATCCGCACAGACAAATTCTTTAATAGGAAAAATGGAAAACGGTGACGCTAAATTAGCTACTTTAATGTTAGCTACTTTACCTATATATGCAAGTGTAAGGCAATTACAAGTTCAATTACATCCTGATGAAAATATTAGAGAGATGGGAACTGTTAATCCTCTTGAAAGCACAGAAGAAGCTCTTAAATTTTTAGGAGAAGGTGGTATATTTAGTGGTCAGTTTGGGACATGGTATTTAGATAAATTTTTATCTTCTATAAAATATAATCAAGATAGCCTAGTAGAAACTATTTATCCTGCTGCTTCTCTTTTATCAGACGGATATAAAACATTTTTAAAAACTGCACAAGGAGATAGTAGTGCTCAATTAACTTTACTAGAGCTAGGAGAAACAGGGATACCGTTTGCTAAAGAAGTTACTAGAAGACCTGAAGTTGGACAAGCTTTAGGATATGAAGAAAGCATTGCTGAAAGAATTGAAGCTGAAGCTAAAACAAAAGGTCAAAGACCTAGTTATTCAACAGGAGGACTAGTAGAAGGTAAAGACGATGTACCTTTTACAAAAGAAAATCCAGCTAATAGAGTTGACCCCTTTACAGGACAACCTTACTCATCACAAATGGAGGAATTAGGATTAAATGTTTTTCAAGAAAAATAATAAATTAGATATAGAACTTTGCAAAGCTGAAATAAAGAGACACGAAGGTGAAGTGTTAGAAATTTATATGGATAGTCTAGGCTATAAAACTCTAGGAGTTGGACATCTTTGCCAACCTAACGACCCGGAATATGATTGGGAAGTTGGCACACCTGTTACTCAAGAAGTTGTAGACATGTACTATGAGGATGACTTTGAAAAGCACTATAAGGAAACCATACATGTCTTTGGAAGCGAGGAAGACTTTGAAAAGTTACCAGAAGTTATACAGAGAGTGTTAGTCAACATGTGTTTTAATCTAGGTGGTACAAGACTTTCAAAGTTTCGTAACATGTTAAAAGCTTGTAGAGAACAT
>Ga0181379_1001480_pt1 | contig 11078 bp, 9 predicted proteins | sample 2SPOviralmetaG_FD_130115 | JGI IMG/M metagenome (GOLD analysis project Ga0181379, IMG submission 130115) | Marine viral communities from the oligotrophic San Pedro Time Series (SPOT) site, San Pedro Channel, CA, USA - 2 SPOT_SRF_2009-07-10 | ecosystem: Environmental > Aquatic > Marine > Strait... | reverse complement strand
TCTTCTGCACCTTTCTTATCTTCGTTAACTAATTTTTCAAGCATTTGCTCGAATTTGTTACGGTCTGCCATTGTAGTACCTCCTATAAGTTTACGTTTGGTAAGGCTGTCAATAATATTTACATATAATAGGGAAAATACGTGGAATATAGGCTCAAAACGCAGGATTTTGAAACCTTAATGAAATTAACCGAAGATTTTCTGAAATTCTTCGATATTTACATGGGATAAATTTGTAAAGTTTTTTAGACTTCCTGGTAGGAATTTATCTCCTTCTGCTACTACTCTTATATATCTCTTTCTATGATTTCTTTGGCATATTATGCCTACTTGACGCTCCCAGTTACCAAAATATGTTGCAGGGTCGTTTTCTCGCTTGTAATTAAATGTACCAGCGTATAAGTTGTTTACCTTATCATCGCCTTTTCCGGTGCCTGTAGTGCCTTTAAAGTCAAATCCTAACAAATATATAGGATCGTGTCCGTGGTCTGAAGCAAGATCTAATGCTGTAGGACCACTACTCCAGCCTTTACTGGGGTTTAAAATGTTGAGTCCTTGTATGTCGTTTAACTGTTTATTGTGATTAGTGTATACTTTGTTGTGCTTTTGCCAGCCTGTTTTGCAAATTTCAAGCACCATCTTGGCATCTACTGCTACAAGATAGTCTGGCCTAAAGTCTCTATAAACTGCGTTACAGGCATAGATAGGACCGTACTGTTTTAATGCTTCTAAACTTATGGGTTTGCGACTTGTGCCGTTACCAACAACGAATGCTGTTGACATATCATCTCCTATGCTTCAGGTTGTGATGCCAATCCGTACATCTGTCTTACAAAATGTAACTCTTTCTGTTGTTCTTCGTTATGAAATTCGCCAGCTCTACGTGCTTTGTTGATTTGACGTAGGCTTAGTCTTGTTTTTCTTGTGTCGTCTCTTGATACAACACCTTCATCGTCAGCAGAATCATATGACTTGTCTTCTGTTGGTTCAAGTGTTTCTTTGTCAAAATAAAATAATTCTCTTAGTATCATGTAACTATTTATTCCTTATGCTGGTGGTACTTCAGGAGCAGGTGCTCCGCCTGCGCCGCCGCCTGTTGTTGTGTCAGGTGCTGTCGCTTCTCCTCCTGCAACTGGATCAGGCTCTGCATTAGGATCAATGTCTTCTGCTCCGCCTATGTCTGCATCCATTGCCGCGCCACTAATACCTACGCCACGCATTTCACCTGCGGCGTCTGTTGGTGGTGGAGTAATATTTTCATCATTCTCTTCTTTCCAATAACGTTCATTCTCAGCCATGTCTTCTTCACTTAACCCTAAGAAACGTTTCATTGCATATCTGTTACTAATGAATGGCACAGCCATAATTTGTGTAAACGTTGGAATTCTTACATTGTCAAGTTCTGATTGTCTGTAACTTGCAAAGTTCATTGGTGGTTCAAGTTTTAAATCAAACATTGAAACATCAAGATTCATACCTTTTTCCATCAAGTAACGTTTAAACTCTTGATTAAATTCTTCTGTTACAAGTGCTTGTAAACGTTCACAGTACTTGTTAAAGCGTAGTTCTTGTATGTATGCAGTACCTACTCTACCATCGTTGCTTTGTGTTTGTGCATCGTCTTGTGCCGCTGTTGGCAAGTAACTACTTGGAATACGTAAACCTCTAATAAGTTTATTAGTAAAGTATTTTAAGTCGTCAATCTCACCTAAGTGAGTACCGCCTGGTAATGTTTCAACTTTAGATCCACGTCCTTCTGCTGTTTGCGGAAAGAAGTAATCTTCATTTGTTGATAATGGATTGTATGCACTATCAATAACGCTTGTTGATCCACCTGTTGCACTTGGAATACGTCTTTGGTGTATTTCTGTTTTTACACGCTCAACAAATTGCATTGCAAGGTGTGATGGCATATTACCTACGTCAATGTAAAACACTCTACGTTCAGGTGCTCTTTGCGTTCTGTAAATAATAATTGCGTCTTCTAATAATTCTTTTTGCTTGTATACTTTAAATATACTTTCTAACAAACTATTACCAAATGGATAGTTGTTGTCTAATCCTTCACTTAAACTTAAATGTACAACATGTTCTGCATTAATAGCAACTTCTCTATTGTTTACATTAAATCTTGAACCTGATTGTGATGTTCCTGTGTTACCAACTGCACCTTGTGCGCCACCTGATTGATAACCTTGTGAACCTGACGATGTTCCACCGCCTGTAATATTTCCGCTTGTAATATGCGGATCAGTAATAATTTGATCTCTAAAATTAAAGTTAATATCTTTAATAATATATTGTTCTGGCTTTTTGCCTTCTGATTCGTTTACAATAATACGTACAACTTTTGCAGGATCAATGTAAAACCATTTTTTAGTTTCAGGATCTCTTACAAAAAATGCGTCACCATACTTAAATGTATTACGCACAATTTTAAACATTTTAGTTTCAAACTTTTGTAGTTTAGACCATTGCTTTAGGTATTGTCCTAAAATGTTAACTTCACTGTTTGTTGCTGTTTTATTAAAATGTAAATTAAATGATGTTCTGTTACGTGCATTTTGTTGTGAACAAAATTCTGCTAAAATGTCTAACGCCGCATTTACTTCTGAGTCGTTGTCCATAGTATTGTATTGACCATAACGCTCTACTCTATTTGGAGAGCCTACATATACGTCTGGTAGATATGAAGAATAATTAGATCTTGCCGGACCCGGTTCGTTTCCGCCACGTCCACTGAACGGGCTCATGTTACCACCGTCGTTGTTACCTACAGGCGCATTTGTAAAATATCTTTTCCAGCTCATGTGTTACGCAGTTCCTTTCAACATATTCCCCTGTAACCCGTTTGTTGCACGGAGAATCTGTTTTAAAATTTTATTTTGCTCTACCAAAGTAGCAGTTGCTAAATCTGTGCTATTTGTATTTACCGCGGCTTCGCTCTCTTGGAGTTTCTTTGTGACTCCAGAGTCGGCAACAATTTTGGTTGTATCAATTTCTGGTGTTGTAACTGTTGGCATTTCATAGTCTGGCATTACACCTGCGTTGGCTATTTTGATTTTTGGATCTTCAATTTCTGTCTTTTTCAAATTCTCGGCGATCTTTTGATTTGGATCGTCTTCTTCGTCATCTCCACCAAACCAACTAAACGGATTAAGTTTTTTAAGTTTATCAACTAAGCCAGTAAAGATTTTCCCAATAAACTCAAACATTGTAGAGAATACATCAAGAATCGGTTGTACCCAACTTTTAATTTTTTCCCAACCAAATATAGCAAGTAGTGCCACTCCAATTGCAAGGAATGGTGCAATAATTGGACCAAGTATGATTCCAAATATTGTTGGTAATAATGATGTTATAAATCCTGTAAGTAGTAGTCCTGCAAGTCCGCCAAGTACACCAACAATTAATGTTCCAATATGTTCTTTAAAGAAAGCACCAAACCAAGCACCAAATATTTCTCCAACTTTATCAAATCCTTTTTTAATCATAGGTTTAAATTTTTTATCCCAAACTTCGCTAAAGAATTTACCTAAGTCGCCTCCTGCCGCTTCCCAGGTATCTTTTAAGAACTTGGCCATCTCTTCACCGTACTTTAGGATTCCGTCTAAGAAACCATCTAATTTTGACACGCCATCTTTACCTGTGGAAGTAAACCATTCTGTAAATGTACCAATACCTTCCATGAACATATCAAACAATCCACTGTCAAGAATAGTTGTTTTAATCTTGTTACGCATTTCAGTCATTGCTACTTCAAAAGCGGCCGTTGTTTTAGTAGTCTTATCTCTTTCTTGTTGTTCTGCTTTCATTGCCGCAATATCTGCATCAGTGTATTTTGCTGACATCTTTTTGTATTCAGCCAAGCCACTGGTTAATCCTTCAAAGCCTTCTTTACCCATCAATGATTGTACCATTGCAGGATCCATGCTTTTAATAAACGCATCCATCTCTGGACCAAAGCCTGCCATCTGCTTAATGTATTCTTCTTGACTGATAGCACCATCACCAAGTTGTTTCTGTAATTCTGCAAAGCCTGGTATAGTTGCCGCAAGTTTTTGTGCTAATGGAGTTTGTGCAACACCGTCTGCTAAGTCTTTAATAGCACCACTAAATCCTGGTAATTCTGAATCAACAAATGCAAGTCCGTCTTGAAAGTTAGTTAATGCTTCTCCTGACAATCTACTTGCCATAACCATAACGTTTGCTTCTGAGGCTTGTTTCTTTAATAATGCTTCTGCTTCTTTACGTGATTTACCTGTTACTTTAGCAAGTCTATCAATCTGCATTAAGTATTGTTCTGAACCTGCACGTAATGATGCTTGACTTCTTCCAGCAAGTTTACCTTGCATTGCTTGTAGTTCAATGTAACCTGCTGTATGTTCTGCAAGAGATTCCATAGTAAAACCCATTCCCATAAGTTCTTCTCTTGGTAAACTTTTAGTTAATCTTCCAAATGCCTTAGCACCTTCTGTTGTTGTGCCTCCTAATAGCATCATGTTCTGTGCGTTGCTACCAACAAACTCAGCAAACTGTTCCATGCTTAATCCTGCATCAGCCGCCGCCAAATTCATTTCAACAATGTTGTTACCGAAAGAAGCACCTACTTCAGATAGACTTCTAAATGTTTGAACGTTTTCTTCAACCATTCCTAATATACTACTGAGTGCACCACCTACTAATGGTAAGTGTGATGCAAAGTCACTCATCTTAACACTTGTGCCTAAGAATTCAGTTGCTAATCCCATAGCAGTATCTGTGACCATACCTAAACCTTTGGTCACCATACCGGTCATCATGCTTAGACCTCTACCAAAATCTCCAAGTACAGAAGTGGTGTTTTGTATCTCATCACCAAATTTACCCAATTTATTTGATGTTTTATTAAGAACACCTTCCATACCACCAGCAGGTCCACCAGCACCTCCGGCTCCGCCACCAGAACCACCACCTTTTGCGCCTTTTTTCAAGGCATCAAGGATTTTCTTTAGTGTAGCCTCCGATGCGGCATCTTCGGCTTGTACTTTACCAATTCCTGGAATATCAACTGTTACTGCCATTTATTATATACTCACTTTATTGCAACTTATAAATACTTGTGCTATAACTTATTTAGCAGGAGAAAAATATGTCAGAAAATAACATTCCAGCAGGCGGTATACCAATGATGCCAACTGGGCCAGTACCGGGTACTCCAGTACAACCGGTCAAGGCGAATCCGCTAACGAAGCATTTTCGACAGCCAAAACTGTACTTAAAACTTCCGTCAGCCGGACAATATTGGCCAAAAGGATCTATAGACTTACCGGAAAACGGTGAAGTAGCAGTTTATCCAATGACTGCAAAGGACGAGTTAGTTTTAAAAACACCAGACGCACTTCTTAATGGCGAATCAACTGTAACAATGATGCAAAGTTGTATTCCAGCAATTAGAGATGCGTACCATTGTCCAAGTTTAGATCTTGATGCAATTTTAATTGCAGTTAGAATTGCAACTTACGGAGAAACACTTACAATTACAGCACCGGTTCCAAATACTAAACCGGAGATGACGAAGGATATGTCCGTTGATTTAATTCAATTATTGGATACAGTTCAAGGCAGAGGATATGATCCTTTATATAAACATAACCAATTTACATTTTATATTAGTCCTTTAAACTACAAAAAGTTTACAGAGTTAGCATTAAAGGCATTTGAAGAACAACGCATGATGCAAACTCTTGCAGATTCAAATCTTGACGAAGAACAAAAAATGGCGAAGTTTAATCAGAGTTTTAGTAAACTAACTGATATGACTTTGTCAAGTGTAGTTGATCAAATTGAATGGGTTCAATTCGGTGGCGAAGAACAAGTTACTGATAAGAAACATATTCAAGAATTTTTTGAACAAACATCAGGTGATATCTTTGATGGTGTTAAAAGTGCTATTGAGAAAAAGAGAAATGAATATGCTCTTAAACCGTTAATTGCACAAGCATCGGAAGATGAGAAGAAGGCAGGCGCTCCGGACTCATGGGAAGTACCAATAGCGTTTGATCAATCAAATTTTTTCGTACGCAAATAGCACAATGGCCTCTTGACAAAATACAGTCCGAAGTTAAAAAACTTGAGGGCGATGCTAAAGAACTTAAACACAATATCCTAAAACTTGTTTGGTATATGCGGGGAGGAGTAACTCTCAATGAAGCATATGATATGGGTCCTGAAGATCGAGACATGGTCAAGAAGATCGTAGAGGATCATATGGAAACCACTAAGAAGTCTGGGTTACCTTTCTTTTAAATTTACACTGTTGGTTGTTGTTGGAATCTTTGGTCTGGTCTTTTAGAAGCCGCTGATTTTCCAGGTGCCGCTGGTTTTCCACCTGCTGGTGCTTTTGCTGTTGCATCGCCCCCGCCACTTAGATATGCTACTGCAAGATCAACTTGACCTTTATCTTGAATTTGTCTAATTAATTCGTCCATCTTAGGATTACCAAGTTTTGCCGCAGTTCCTTTGTCTGCAACTTTACCTGTAGATTTACTAATCCACTGTGCGCCTTTCCATTCAAAGTCGTCTTTAGTTGCACCTGCGTTTGTACCTTTAGGTGGACTTGACTTCATGTCAAACGGTCCATCGTTAAATGGATCTCCGGAAGCCTTACCTTGTAGTGTTGAAGCACTATCGCCGTCTGCTTTTCCATCACCGTCTTTGTCTGCTTTAGGATCTGGACTTGATGCTGAAGCACCTGCTCCACCACCTGCGCCTGCGGCACCACCGCCTACGCCTCCTGTTTTTGCTCCTGCATCTTTGCCAGGTTCTGGTGCTTTTTCATCGTCACCTTTAGTTCCGCCGCCAACTCCGCCTGAACTTGCTGTGCTTTTCTCTGCACCTTGTACTTTAAGATCTGCTTGTCCTGTGTTTGTTGCAACAGTACCAATTTGTTCGTCACTCATACCTCTGTCTGAAAGTATTTTTGCAATGGATCCTACGTCTGTTGGTTCGCCTGCTTTTTTCCAATCTTTTTCAAGTTTAGCGTATGTAACTTTCTGTCCTAATTCTTTACCTGCTTTAGCCGCACCTGATTTAACTGCACCAACTGCCTTGCCAATGCCTTTATTTGCTACTGCACCTGCTTTGTCTAAGCCAGCGCCTACTGCTTTACCTGTACCTTTTGCCGCCGCTTTGGTAATGTTAGCCGCACCTGCCGCGGCTTTCTTGGCCATACCTTTGATGTCTATTTCATCTAATCTGTAGTCTTCAAATAGATCAAAGTATTCATCTTCTAATTGTTCTGCTGTTTTATAAACTCTTGATTCTTTCTTTGCTTTGTCTGGTTCTACATATTCTGCTTTTGCTAATGCACCACCAAGTGCAACTGCCGCCGCACCTTGCATAACTTTTTCTGCCATTTGTGCTTTGAAGTCATCAATGCTTGTTTCCATGTCTGCTGTTTCACGCCATGTGTCAAACGCTTTCATTATTTCTTCTTGTTTTGCTTCTGGTAGTTTATCTAAGATATCCCAGAAACTACTGTCCATTACATCTGGACCAACAAATACATTTGAATATGAATAAACAATGTTTCCGTCTGCGTCTACACCTTCAACTGAACCAGTAACCATTGCAGTCCAAGGTTTATCAGTGCCTTCAAAACTTGCTGTAATTTCTTTCTTAAATGTTGAACCTGCTGTATATTCTCCTTCAAGTCCATCAATAACTTTTGCTTCTCCACCCATGTAATCTTTCATAGATGTTTCTGCTGACATTTTGTAACCTAAGAACTTTCTGTTCTCAATGGCTTTTTCCATTTGGTATACTTGCTGTAGTTTTTCAACTTCAGCCGGTGTTAAATCTGTATCTGTTACTGCATCTGCAATAAGTTTACTTTCTGGTTGATTAGAAGTATCCATACCAAGTTCATTCATTTCTTCCGAACTGTATGTTGCTTTTACTGTACCTTCAGCACCTACATCTCCGTCTGGATCAGCAGTGCTTGTTGTGTCAACTGTGTCTTTGCCAGTACCACCTACGTTTTGCTCAGGTTCTGAACCGTAGTCGCCTTCATCACCTAACTTATCTGGATCTGCTAAATTAACGTTTGCATCACCTGTAACGTTTTGTTTTACAACAATGTCAACACCTTTACCTTCAATACCAAACTTGTCTTGAAGATTGTCAATGGCTTCTGCCGCGTTTGCACCGTCCGGCTCAAGTTCAAATATCTTGTCGTTCAATGCTTTAAGTTGTTGATCTAATACTTCTGATGCTTCACCATCTACTTTAGGTATAACTTGTAATAGTGCTTGTCTTGACTGAATAAGTTCTTTAATGTCCTCTGAATCTAAGTCTTCGATACTAACACCATCTGCCATAGCATCTAATTGTGTTATGTCAATCTCACCATTCGTAGTCATAAACGTTTGTGTAATTTCTGGTGGGAACATATCTTCTGCCGCACCGCCAATTGCATCGCCCAACGCACCTGCAATAGCACCAATTGCCGCGCCTTTAACACCTTTGGCCATTGCTGTTGAAAGTTTATCGCCTTTAATAGTGTTGTTTGCTAACTTTAAGAAGAAACCAATTGCGGCACCACTTAAAATACCACCACTTGCAAATGCAAGTACCGATGTCATTGCACCAATAATAAATGCACTCTTGGCTGGATTGTCTTTTGCAAAACCTCCCCACTTTTCAACTCCTGCAAGAATCTTTTGTCCTGCTGGATTTCCTTGTAGTTTAGTTTTTAGTTGAGATTTTAATTTTTCAAACTGTGCATCAAAGTTCTTAACAGGTCCGCTGTTTGCCGCGGCATCCATTAACTTATCAATTTCTGCTTTCATCTTACCCGAGACTTCAGCAGTTACTTTACCTGCCTTGCCTAAGGCAGTCATATTCTCTCCGCCTTCTATTGATACCTTTTCAGCATCTTGGAAAATCTTTTTAATTTGATCTGGTTTAAGATCGGCTTCCATTAATTTGCTGTACTGCTCAACTAATGGCCAAACATTCTTTTCCCATGAACCTACATAAATTCTTTGTTGCTCAGTTAACATTTCCCATGATTGAGATTCTGTTAATATTGCTTCTGACTTAAGATTGTATGCTGTTACTTCTTGTAGTTTCATAGTATTACTCGGCTCCCTGTACTGCTGGTGCTTTAGCCGGTTTGTCCGGAGTACCAGTTGGATAACTTGGTTTAGTACCTTGCTGTTGTTGTGCCGCCTTTGATGTTACTGTTTTAGTAACCGGTGCAGGTTGTTTCTGAGGAGTTTCTGCTCCTTTTGGTGCTGGTGCTGGTTTCTTGCCAGGCACTTCTGCACTTGGTTTAGGTGCTGGTGGTTTTGTACCAGATCCTAATTTTTTCAATGCGTAATCTTTTTCACCCTTGGTTGCTTGGTCTAATTGTCTTTTAATATCTGCGTCTAATTCAGTTGCAGTTGGACCTTTTGGTCCTGGTGCTGGTGCAGGCGCTGGTGTTGTTTTTCCTGGCTGTTGCCCTTGTTGTTGTCCTTGCTGTTGTGTTTTATCATCTTGCTTAGGCTGTTCTTCTCCATCTTGTGGAGCCGCTTTTTTTGAATCTTGTACTATTTGTAGTAATGCTTTATCAAGCACTGCCTTATTAAATGGTCCGCCGTCGTATTTTTTCCCGCCAGCAGTTTTGATACCTTTTTTCTTAGCCAATGCTACAATTTCTGCTTTGCCTTTTTCATCGTTAGGTTTGATCATGGTAGGCTTGCCATCAATACCTGCTAAAACATCTTGTCCTGATTTACTTTTAACAACACTTCCTGGTTCAATTGCACCTTCCCCGGCTCCTGCCGCATCAGCGATTGCTTTATCAATGATTGGACCTTTGTCCTTGAATCCGTTATTCATTAGCCAATTTTTAAATTCTTTTGGATCATTAGCCTTCATGCTACCACCAATGCTACCTTGGTGTGCTTGCCAGTTCTTACGCAATTCGTTTGCTTCAGCACCCGTGTCTACGTTGCCTGCAACGCCCGCCGCGAAATTTTTTGCACCTACTTTAGCGGCTGTTTTAGCAATTACCTTCTTTCCATACTGCTTTAAGAAGTTTACAGGCGCCTCGGAAACAGGTTTTTTAGTGGATTCAGCAATAATCTGCGTTACTTTCATCAATAAGTCCTTTGTTTTAACTATAACTATTTATTCTATTCAATATCTTTTAAATAATCTTACGATGGCAGATACAAATTATGTTGTTGTTCCTAAGAATGCGATCATATCAGCACTTTCGCAGAGTGAAGCATTTCAGACTGTGGAACAACTTAAAGAAGTCAGACCAGATGAAGAGTATGTAGTACTTGAAGTACATCCGGAAAGACCAAGTGGATTAGGGCGTGATCCTGATCTATACGATTAGAACTGTTTGAATATCAAAACATACTAAATTGTTATAAGTTGCTCTTTGAGCAACTATGTTTTCGCTTACGCTCAAACATTATATCTTTTAATAAGTGATATAATAATTGCGAAGCAATTTAGCATCATGTAGATTGTTTCAGTCAGACGGAACCTACTCGCTGGTTCCATCTAATCTTGAACATCATGTGAGCTCGTCACAGCCAAGACTTGGAAGTAGGTGTTTGTTTATACACAAAGTTCAATGGGCTCTGACCTTTCCCAACCTACGTCGACATCGCTAACGCTACCTCCCGCTTCGTTCCTATTGCTAAGGAGTTTTTATGAACTGTGTTTGTGTTCTTCGACTGACAGCATTCAATCTACGTCAACCTGTGGTCCCAATTCTTTTGATGGATTCCTCACAATGGTGGTCGATCAACGTGTACGAGTGTCCTTACTACGGGACTTTTTGCTCGGCGGTATTGTAAACTGGCCCGCTAACCTTATGTGCTGTTTATAGCCTATAGTTTGTTAAGTGCTTCTTTGAGAATCTTTGAACCGCCAACTCTAACATTAATAATTCCGTTGTAATAATCGTCACTCTCTAACACACGGCGTTCAAATTGTTCTCTTGCCTCAAGGTAACTCATCAAGCCTCTACTGTTACAATAGTAAAGTATCTCTCTTGTGAATTTATCAGTGCCTAATGCTTGTACGTCTTCG
>Ga0181379_1001479_pt1 | contig 11079 bp, 14 predicted proteins | sample 2SPOviralmetaG_FD_130115 | JGI IMG/M metagenome (GOLD analysis project Ga0181379, IMG submission 130115) | Marine viral communities from the oligotrophic San Pedro Time Series (SPOT) site, San Pedro Channel, CA, USA - 2 SPOT_SRF_2009-07-10 | ecosystem: Environmental > Aquatic > Marine > Strait... | reverse complement strand
TGGTACAAATTTGATTTAATTCGTCTTCCTCTGTAACATTGCCGGCAGCAATCATTCCTCCGCTAAAAATTGCCTTTGCCCAATCTGGTAACTCTCTCTCTTTACTTGCTTTAAAATGTTTATTCTCTTCTATAAACCACTCTGTTAATGGGTGGTGTTTCTGTAATAAAGGACTAAAATCATGGAAGGCACCTGTTACTTTATTTTTACCTGCAATGATATCAAAACCATATATCGGTCCACCATTTGTTAATTCTGGAAATAAACAAACATGAGCCATCCATAGTTTCTTACTATCTCTTACATCAACAACATCTACATGAGCTCGTCTAATATATTTGTTTTTCCATGTTCTATTGACCCAGCCAAATTCATCATTATTGAATCTATCCATGCCAGGTTCATTGTACTCAGTCAACTCTTGATTTAATACCTCAATAGTTTCTTCTTTCCACTTAATTAATCTATCCCAAATCATGTAGCTCCTTCATTTCTTTAAATAAATTAGTTGCACTTTGAAAACAAAACTTAGCTTCAGGAAGTACAGAATGTTCATATACATTTAGGTATGTGTTAATTGTTTCTTTTACTATTCTTTTATAATCACCAACTTCTTTGTGTTTAAATTTGTAATATCTATTAGGACCAGGTGTTCTTTTCATAATCATCTGACCACCAGATAAATCTCCCATGTGTCTAACATATACATGAGCATATAACTTCATAGCCTCATCTTGTATAGATTCTATATGTTCAATATATTTCTTTGTACTTTCAGTTACTTTTGGTGGCGCTCCGTATTGTGACCATAATGACCTATAATCATATAGTATATGTTCCGTTCTAAGTAAGTTCGGTGTATCTCTAAACAAAGAATTATGTAAACCATATTTTTCTAGCACAGAATAACATTGTGCTTGATTATATAAGTATGTTGCATATATCTTATGGTCTATTTGACCCGACATTAATATCTTTACAAAGCCTTGCCTTTCAGCGTCTTTGTGGTGTTCCATTGTTAATTCTTTTATATCTAACATATTATTTCTCTATTTGACAATTAAAAGATATTGAAATTCTATCTTTATCACTTTTGTTTTCATCTACTCTATGTTTTAACCAACTAGGAAATAAAAATAATTTATCCTTTTGAGGTGTCAATGTCCATTGAGAAGCATTAAATTCACTATATTTTTCCATATTTGTAGTATTAGGCCAATTATAATCTATGGTTGGGCAAGGGTGTTTAAAAATAATATTACCACTTTTTTCAGGAACATCCACATAATAGACACCAGATATAAAATAATTTGGATGGTCGTGTTCTAAATTATAAGCACCTGGTTTATTAACATTTAACCACACATAATCTAACTTAACTCTTTTTTGAAAATTTAAAAATATTTTATATTGTTCAACTTCAAAATTTAATTTATCTAAAAATACTTTAGGTAAGTCATCAATTATATTTTCTGATTGCCAACTATTAACACCAGAACGATTGTTTTGATTTCTTGTTTTTACAATCTCTAAACAAAAATCTTTCATATCATAATTTAAATCATTATGATATATTGTAGATGTAAACATTGTTTCTATTTGACCAATCATTATATAATCTCTTTAAAGTTAATATTTATATTAGTTCTAAAAAGCGTATCTGTCTGTGTAACTGTTTGATGATTTACATTGGCGTCAAAAATTAATGCTCTATTTCTTTTACTTAAAATCACAGATTTATCTTCAAATTCAGTATATCCATTACTATCTTCTAAATATAATATCAAAGTATAGAAACCATCTTGGTCTTCAATATCTTTATGATAACCTAACTCGTTATGATTTTCATTTATCTTTGTAAATAAATTTGCTTTAGCTCTAGTAATACCTATTTGTTTATTATATGGTCTCATTATTTCTCTAGGAACAGACAAAGCATTTTCATATAACTCATTACCAAATTCAACAAACTTATGTAAAAATTGGAAATCAGTTTCTTTACAATTGTTGTTAACATTTTTTGTAAACACCCAATTAAAATTATTATTGTGTACAAGGTTATATATTTCTTTAAATTTATTTTCAGGTAAATAATTATCAAAAATTTTAATCATTTTTTACCTCATTTAAAAATACATTTAAAGTAAGTCTTCCGTCTTCAATATTGTTACCATAATTTAATAGAGATTTATGTCTTTTTTTAGCATCAAAAAGTATTGCTCTGTTTTGTTTTGCTTTTATAATTGTGTCTGGTATATCAGAATTTTCTGGATATAATGCTGTACCAGAATTTAAATTAGTATCTGAAAGATATATAATTAAAGTAGCAACATCATCATCAGTATGAATATAATCCTTTTTATCATCTGTAGATAATCTTAAATGTAGTACAGATTTAAATTGTATTTTTTCATATGGCAACACATCTTTAAATTTATCAAAATATTCTTTTAATAATAAATTAAATAAAAATGGATGTGTAACATTTAAAACATCACTTCTTTTACCTGGCCAAACCACACCTTGAGGTATAAAACCCAACTCTTTGGATTCTTCTAATGTGTACAGTTTTATTTTTTTAAATTCTTCTTTAAGATTGTGAAAATTATCAAAAAAGTTATCAACAACACTAGTTGGTATCATATGTATACCATCCTGTTACAATATATTTTTCTTTTGTTTGACTAATAATACCTTTATGTGTATGTGTAAAATCTGTAGGCCATAATAATGTGAGACCTTTTTCTGCTTTTGTTTTTATTCCTTGATAATAAAATTCAGTTCCGCCATCTTCTACATCATTTAAATAAGTCATAAAAACCAAAACTCTATTTGATTGTTTTGCAGGTGAGGTTCTTTCAAAATGCCATTCTTTAAACCCACCGCCTTTTTTGTAGTGCTGTATATTGTATCGTGTATTTAAAGAGAAATAATAATTTTTATTTATGAAATCATATCTTTCACAATAATTATAAAAACAAGCACCTAAATAATTTTCATAAGCATCCATATAAGCATTATTACTATTTGGATTGACACCTAAATCGTTACTATCCTTTATATTTTTATCTATAGTACGATTATTTTCACTATTATAATCACCAACTTTTCCTTTTATAATCTCATTTTCATATTCATAAAAATTCTGTATAACTCCATCACATATATGTTCTGGTATATACCAGCCACCAATAAAACTTTCTACAGGCAATTCATATTCTTTTAAATTTAAAATATTATTTTTCACTTTATATCAAACTTTTATCATTAGGTATAAACTCTATATTACCTGAAACCGATATTCTTTCACAATCAGATTTAAAAGGAGATACCATGTGAGCTAAAGAAGCAGGAAAAATATAACATTCTCTCTCTTGTGGAAAAAGAGGAACTTCGGCAATGTTTAATCGGTCACTATTAAAATCATTAATGAATTTTACACCACCAGGACCTGCTGTGTCTGTGCCTTTATAATTTTTATGTTCTTGTTTTAATTCCTCTGGAACCTGTAGATATATAACAAAACTTAATTGTTGAGAGTGTATGTGTGGTGGATTAAACTCGCCTTTTTGCATAAAGTTTATCCACAAATCTGTTAGTTTACAGTTTACTTTTAAATCTTTCGCATGATATTCATTTAAGAAAATCATATAGTCATTTAGCACAGGTGAAAATTTAGAAAGAAACCAACTCCAGTCTTCTTTGGAATATTTAAATTCTTTATCTAAATGACCTGCTAAATCTTTTCTAGCATCTTCTTTTAGAAGTTTACCTCGTTCTAATAAACCTCTACAAATGTCATCATCTAGTATAAATTTGGTTAGGCAAGGTCCCCAATAGAAATATTTAAACTCAAAATTATAAGGCATAATATACTCACTTTATTAAATTTTTTAATCTTCAGCGTGTTCAAAAGTAAAGTTTTCAGATACTAAATGAGATTTGTTAGTAATAACATATCCACCATCATGTCTCCAGTCTTCAATATCTTTCAAAACATCTTGTTGGTTTACGCCAGAAAATGTTTGTGTTTTCTGTTGTTTTTGACCATATGAATTATCTTCATATTCTACAGTAATACTTTTTTTGATGTAAGGCATTGTTTTGTTCTCCTTTTAACCTATATTTATACAAATTTATTATATAGATTTAGATATAAAATGTGTAATCGTAAAACGACCATTCATTTGATTTAAATGTTCATTATCCATAGATACTTTGTTTGCTTGATGTAGATAATATCCAGGAAATAACACCATTCTATTTTGTTTGCATTGTACGGTGGTGTTACTTTCTTCAAAATATAAATCTCCACCTTTGAACAATTTTGGTTTTTTATAAAAGAATATTAACATTGTAAACATAGAATAATCGTAATGACTTTTATACTCATCATCATTTTCATAGTAATTTATTAAAGTGTTATCCCAATCTGTATCTTTAAAAATTTTACCTATAGGCATAGTTTTCTCAATATAATTGTGTAATTCTTTATCTTGTATCTTATATAACATTTTATTGATATGAGAATATTTTTTTTCTTTAAAAATTTTATCATAATATAATCTATGACCTTTAGCTTTACTAATTTTCATATCTTCTGCACTATTATTTTCAGCTTTTTCATATTCACTCAAAGAATGAAAAAAACTTAATTCTTTCCAAACATTTGTTTCTTCTTCTTTTGAATACCAATTATCAGATATAATTATAGGAAACATAGTGTCTTTATTAATAATTTCTAATGTCATAATTTTAGTACCGCTTCATTTTGACCAAATGTGCCTTTACAAAAAAGGTTGAATGCTAAACTATATCTATTTTTATTTGTTTTATTCTTTTTAATTTTGTGCATTAAATTTGATGGAAATATAAACAATTTTCCAGTTTCAACTTTAAAATTCATTTCTGTACTGTTAATATAATTGTATTCTGAATATTCTGGAGTTATAGCTAATGGAAATATTTCTTGTTCATTATATCCTTTTATAAAAGTAATATCACCAGAATTTTCTTCAACATCTAAATAATATACTCCGCTTAATAAACTATTTTTGTGATGGTGTGGTTGACCCCAATCGTTTGATTGGTGTTGTACTATCCAAGAATTTGTAAAATAAAAATCAGCATTTTTTATTTTTAAATATTTTTCTGTAAATAAAAAAACTTTTTTTAAAATTTCATCTTGTAAATCAGTTAGTTTATTTAAAATATATTTGTCAATAGTATAATCACCATTATCACTAAACATTCTTTCATATTCACATTCTTTAGCAAATAACACCCATTCATTTTTTGGTTTTATATAGTCTTCAAAAAGAGGTTTAGGCCATAATTCGTGTACTTTAAAGTCTGCCATTATTGTGTATCTTCCTCAAGCAATCAATCAGTTTAGGTTGTTTTTTAGCTATTTCATTCCATTTAAATTTGTTCTCTTCCATTTTATTAATTGACCATCTGTAATGATATTCTAAACTATCTTTTAATTCTTTTTCATCTCTTATAGTTTCTGTATAATGCAATGTATCTAAATCCATAGGCAAATTTCTCATACCCATAGAAATACAATCATCACCTCCTTCACTATGTTTAAAATCTCTAAACTTACCAAAAACAAGAGAAACAAATCCTCGAGTAAATGGTACTTCTAAATCTACTAATTTTTTTGAATATTGTCTTGTATTTACATCTCTCCAATATTCAGTATCTTCTCTATGCGACATTGCATAATGAGAGGCAACAAATTCTGCAAACTGGTCAAAGTTAGATTTACAAGCAGAATCATAACTATCTTTATCAAACTGACTAATAGAATTTTTATCACCTCTATTTAATATTCTTACAAGTCTAAACAAAAACTCATGTGTAGAATACAGACCATTGGATTCTAATGGTTCTATAAATCCAGCAGAAAGTCCTATTGCAACAACATTTTTTACAAACACTCTTTTATGTCTACCAACACGCATAGTAATATTTTTAAATTCAGAATTGTTATAGTCGTGTCCTTTTTTATCTAAATGATTTTTAAATTGTTGTAACGCTTCTTCATCTGTAACATATTTGTCAGAATAAACATATCCTGTTCCCATTCTTTCCCAACTTGGTATGTTCCATACCCAACCATTTTCAATGGCCGTACAATTTGTAAATGGTTCTAATTGTTCTTCTTTATTATTATAAGGAACTCTGGTTGCCCAAGCTTTGTTATTTGGTAACATATCTGAATATGAAATAAATGGCTCATCTAAAGCACCACCTAGTAGTAAAGATTTAAAACCTGTACAGTCAACAAATAAATCTGCTTTATATTTGTTGTTTAACGACTTTACGCCATTTTCGTCTGTTTCTACAGAAACAACATCTTCAACAATATGTTTTACACCTTTAGGCACACAAAAATTATCTCTTAACCAAATACCAAATTTAGTAGCGTCAAAATGATAAGCAACATTTTTATCAAAATTAAATGTTGGCAATTCGTGGTTATTATTTGTTATTAAAGTTTTATTTCTAACAAGAGCCATCATAGGATACATACTTTCAGCATAATCAAAATATGGTGTTTCAGGTTGTAAAATCTTTTTCATAGTCCAAGTTAATCGACCTTGATAATATTCATCACAATAAACCTCTCCAAAAGGATAATGAAATCCGCCATCACCTTTTTTGTAAAAGTCTTCAAAACGAATACTTAATTTATAACTAGCGTCTGTATATGGCATAAATTCTTCGTCTTTAACACCTAACATAGATAACCATTGATTAATTTGTCCTATGGTACTTTCTCCAACACCAACAGTTGGGGTATTTGGACTTTCTATAAGAGTAATATTTTTTTCTGGAAATCTTTTTATAAGTGTTGCTGCTGTCATCCAGCCAGCTGAACCACCACCTACTATTGTGATGTTTTCTGTTTTCATATTATACCTTTAAATTTTCGTCTGTGTATGTTTTAAAACTAGCTGGCAATCCTAATGCTGGTCTGCCATCAAAATGTATATTGTATTCACCATCCATTTCATTATAATGTAAAAATACTTGTGCATGATTTTTACCCCAATAAGGTTCTCTCCAATGTTCTAACTCACAACCTCTATAGATAATCATGTCACCAGGTTTCATATGAATAGGGGTACCATCAGTACCTTCTTCTCCTGTTTTAGGACCTACAAACATTGGCCAATTCCAATCAGGATATTTTTCTAAATCAACATTTGAAACATCATAACCTAAACATAATGTAGTTGAAATTTCACAACTAGGTCTATCTTTATGTCTTTTTAATTCTGTGTCTGTTGTGTATAGTCTATGATATGAGTAAGTAGGAATTAACTTTTTACCTGTGAGGTATTCCATTTCAGGTAATTTATTAACTAAAAGAGTATCAAAAGTAAGGTCGCCATACTTACTATAATCTCCAGGCGCCTGGTTATCTGTAAAGGTGCCAAAAGTTTGTTCATCAAATTCAGGTAAATTATTTTCCGCCCAAGCTAATCTGTGAGTAGCAAGTTTTACATAATCATATAAAATAGAAGCCGTATCTTGTGTAATAAAATTATCAACTTTTACATAATGATTTTCTTTAAAGTATTCTGATGGTGTTTGTTTTGTCATAATATATCCTACTTATATGGTTGTCCTAGTGACCATAACACTAAAGAGTATCTTGTACCTTTTGTTATTGGTGTTACTTGATGTTCTATAAAAGACGGAAATACGATAATTGAACCTTGAGGTCTTATTTCAGTACATTCGTGGTATCTTTCACTTTCACTATGAGGTCCATAATCAAACTTTAAATTACCACCTTCATATTCTCCTGGTAAATTTAAATTAATCGTAGCACTTAATTTTCTTATTTTACCAACTCTCCATTTATCAACCGTATAATCATTAGAATAAGTACCATCTTTATTTTCAGGAGTTATTCCTGGTATTACTCTTTTATATTTTGAAAAATGACACATACCTCCGTCTGTATGCCAACCATAAAATCCTCCAGGATTATAAACGGTAAATTGAAATTGCTCACTACAATCCCATTGATAATTCCAACCTGCTGATTTATTTGCTCTATCAATATAAGGATGTACTAAATCATAAATCCACTTCTCATCTAACCAAGCAACTTCACTATCTCTCACATAGGTTTTAGAGATAATATCATCACCTTTTTCTTTTTTTAAATCTTCTTGTGTTTTGTCGTTTAAAGGAACGGCCGTATCATTATAATGTTGTTTGTGGCGATTGCCGCCAGTTGTGCCAACAGTTTCAATACCTTGTTCTTTATTTTTTTGAATTTGAGATGTGCCTAAATCAATGATTTTTTGACATTGTTCCGGATTAAGGGCACCTTGATAATAAAAATAACTATTTTTAATTTGCATTATAAAAAACTCCTATCACTATAATGTAAGTTTATTGTTTCTTTATATTATTTATCCTCGTAATAAGTCTTCTCATCATATCATCAAGGTAATCTAGGTCTCCTGAAAATGCAATATGTGGTATTCTAACTGTTTTACCATCTTTTACACTTTGTCTATATCCTTGAACAGATTGACCTATTTTTTCATCTTTAGTAAATTCGTGCCATAATGATTGAGAAATATCCATCATTGGAATTTCATCAATTTTATAATCATTTTTTATTTGAGTTAAAGTAAACTTTAAAGGTAGATTTTTGGATTCGTTTTGTGTAATGGTTTCTAAAATATCTTCAGCAACTTTTTGCTTTTCTTTATTAACATCTTCATGGTCTACTAAAAAATCAATAGTATTTCTAGGATCCATTTTATCATTTTCATTCATAACTCACCTCACTTATTTTATTTAATACTATTTAGTATGTTACGATAACAATACCTGAACCACCACCAGGATTTCCAGATGAGTCGTTACCACCGCCGGCGCCTCCGCCACGGTTTGCTGTTCCTGGTTGACCTGGCGAGCCAGGTCCACTACCTGGTCTACCACCACCGCCTCCTATACCGCCTGTAGCTGAATTTGCGTTTTGATGTCCGCCACCGCAGCCACCACCTGAATAATAAACGGATGAACCTGAAATTGAATATGCTCGGCCTGCACCACCATTACCTGAATTGTTTGGACCAGAACCATTTCCGGCACCTCCGGCACCTCCGCCTCCGCCAGCTTGAGCACCTGTTGGAGGTGATGTGTAATATCCGGGACCACCATTATTTCCAAAACCGTAAGTACCACTATCGCCTGGTTGAGTTGGTTGAATTGCTTGACCAGGACTTCCGTTATGAGATGGATTATATCCTGCACCTGCACCTGAACCTCCAGGACCGTTGGGGCCGCCGTTACCGCCGGAGCCCTCAGTATTTCCACCTCCACCACCTTTAGCAGTTAATGTTGAAAATACGCTATCTTGTCCTTTTGGAGCAGTAGGTTGGTTTGATGTTGTTCCTGCACCAGCACCTACTGTAACTGCAATTGGTGTACCTGGTGTAACTGTAAATCCTGGTCTGTAAATAAGACCGCCAGCTCCGCCGCCGCCGCCGTGATGATAATTTGAACCACCTCCACCAGCAACGACTAATACATCAACAGTAGATACGCCTGTTGGTGTAGCAAATGTTCCTGAGGAAGTAAATGTATCAATAGCTGGAGCTTTTTGTGTAATTTTAAATTGTCTAGTGTTTGAATTACCACCACCTGTTTGTGCTACTGTCATTGAAAAAGTTGTTGTTGTGTCTGAACCAACGGCACTTGTTGAACCTGTAATTGCACCTGTTGCTGTAGCAAGAGATAAACCTGATGGTAACGCACCTGATGTTATTGAATAAGATAATGTGTCACTCTCTGCGTCTGTAGCACCACATAAAGCGGCAGCTGAAATTGTAACTGAACCTCTTGTACTATCATAAATGCTAAAAATTGTATCAGCTGCATTTGTAAATGTAGGAACAGTATCAACAACAAGAGCATCTGGAAGTGTAACAGACAATCCTGATGGATTGGTTACTTTAACAGAATAAGGTTCGTTTGCGTTTACAAAAGATGAATAAGGAACTCCAATAGTAATTTGTGTTGTACTGTTAATAGTAGTTGTAGTAGGAGTAATATTAGAACCTGAAGTTGCTTCAAGTAATACTGAAGCGTTACTTGAATCAAATAGTGAACCTGCAATTACAATTGAAGTATTGCCAGATAAAGTGTTATCTACAAATCCTGAAGCCGCAGCTGAACCACCATCAATTGCAATAGTAGAAACTGTTGGAGGAGCATCAATGGCTTTCCATTCTGAACCTGTGTAATACTCCATAAGACTGTTTGTTGTGTTAAATCTTAATCTTCCTGTGTCATCTACTCTATTACCTGTAGTTGCACCAGATGAAACAGTTACACCAGATACGCCTGTGAACTTTCTATTTTTTCCTGTAAAATCTCTTAAATCTGCCATTTTATTCCTCTAAACTATTTATACTCATTATAGGTTCTCAATTAATCTCCAACCATATGTTGCGCCAGAATAAACAAGTCCTAAACCTGCATTTTCTGTTGAAACTGTTAAGTCTGCACTATCACCCATAATTTTTAAACTGTTTCTTGCAACTGTTAAATTGTTAGTATCAAATGTACCTCTTAAATCAATTAATCTTACTTGGTCTCCTGTTTGTGGAGAAGCAGGTAATGTAATTGTTACTGCACCAGCAAATGTATCTACAAAATATCTGTCGTTTGCAGCTACTGTAATACTTGTAGATGTTGTTGCCCAAGGATTACCACCACCTAAACCTGTCCAAGCAGTACCATTATAGCCTTCCCATGTTACTAGAGAAGAGTTATATCTAATACCACCAGTTTTTAAATCGCCACCTGTTGGTCTTTCAGCTGTTGTACCTGTAGGTGGCACTAAATGACCTGTACCCATTTGGTCTCTTTGAGTGTAACCTACAATAGCTCTCTCTGTTGGTACAGCAGAGTTACTATCATTTGATAAAGTTTCGTCTGTACTAAATTCGTTAATTGTTGCACCTAACTCAGCACCAATAGAACCAAGTTGTAATTGTGATAGACCTGAAAGGTCAAATGCGTCTGCGTTTAGTG
>Ga0181379_1001475_pt1 | contig 11088 bp, 10 predicted proteins | sample 2SPOviralmetaG_FD_130115 | JGI IMG/M metagenome (GOLD analysis project Ga0181379, IMG submission 130115) | Marine viral communities from the oligotrophic San Pedro Time Series (SPOT) site, San Pedro Channel, CA, USA - 2 SPOT_SRF_2009-07-10 | ecosystem: Environmental > Aquatic > Marine > Strait... | reverse complement strand
ACGAAAAGCCCTCAAATCAACAGGAGCAACGTCCGAAACCACAGCAAATGTGGCCCATGAAGCCGAGGAATCAGATTCCGATGATCTCTTTGTCCAGTTCGTTGGTATTGTCGATGACCTTCTTGGCGATCATTTGCCAGGTTCCATTGTCGAAGCGTTCATGGAAAGCCCAGAATTCGAAGTCTATCGACAAGTGGTGAGTGCACCTGAAGTGGCGGATGAATCCACCCGTGCTACTTTTTACACCATGGTTGATGACCAACTTGGCAATATGTCCGAGGAATCAATTCATGCGTTCGGGGCCTCCCCTGAATTCGAAATTTACCGAATCATCGGTGACCTATACAAGGATGAGTGAAACACATGGGACTGCTTGACAAGGCCAATGCAACACCTGATGACAAGAAACCCGTGGCAAAGGCCAAAGCGGTTCCAAAAGCCAAAGCAGTGGCCAAGGCCAAGGCGGTTGCCAAACCCGCAGGAGAGAAAGTGGGATCCCCGGCTGCGACAGCCAAATCTGTGAAGGCCAAGAAGGCCAAAAAGGAGCGAGTACAACGTGCCCGTCCTGCTGGTTTGGGTGAAGATTACGAACTCGCATCGCCCATGAACCGGCGGATTTCTTGGCTCGTGAACTTTGCCATCAACTACGGAGTCTTGTTCGCTGCTATTTTCATCATGTTGTCAGACACAGGGATCGTCACCACGATTTTGTTGGCAACTTCACTCGCCATTATTATCATCAATGCTATCTTTATTCCAATGAAGTTCAGTCGAAATCTGGGTCAATTCGTAGCACGCACAAAGTTCGTGCGAGGCGACGGATCGAATCCTCTGTTTTTGCATGGCATTCTAGTCAACACTGTTGGATTGTTCTGTCTAACCGGTATTATCCTGATTTTCACACAATTCCAGAATCTGAGCGAGGCAGACAACACAGCCGCTATCATTACCTTTTCATTCGGAACATTGTTCGTGATCATGTGGTTCGTTGACCGGTTCATCCGCAATGGCAGTGAAATGGGACAAGGAATTTACGATCTCTTCTTTGGAGCATACCTGGTAAAGTACATTCCTTCCGAAGACGAGATGGCCACTGGTATTTGGGCTCGCTTGGAAAACATGGGGAACTTTGGTGATCAACTGATGAAGAAATCCGAAGAGCGAAAGGCTACCAAGGAAGAAAAGAAAGCAAAAGCCATCCAAGACAAGGATGATGATGGCGATACAACTGCTCAAGAAGACTGAATTATACAGTCCAACGGGGCGAGCGAATGCTAAACCAATTGCGCTCATTGAACCATGCGATGCCTATTTTGACAGGTTTCTTTTGGGGCTCCGTGGCGTTTGCCATGAGCCCTCTGAATCTCCCACTAGGGTTATTTTTGGGAACCATGGCAGCTTTCCTAACCTACCTCGAACTTGTCACCCAATGGTCATTCAGAGCACCAAGCAAGAGAAAGGAACCCATTCATGACGAAGAATGGGAAAAAGAAATGGTTGGTGTTGATGCTGGAGTCATCTCCACCTACCATCGGGCAGGCATAGCAGGTGAGCCAACGTTGGTTCTCATTCACGGTTGGACCTCAGGTTCAATTCGAATGACCTCGCGTGCTCAGCAATTTATTGACCGCGACTGGAGTGTTGTTTTGATTGACCTTCCGAGCCATGGAGCCTCATCTCCGTTGAAAAAATGGAGCGCAGAACAATCTTCAACACTCGTCATCAATGCTCTCAACACCCTTCACAAGAGGCATAGGGCTATGTTTGATGGCGATGTATACTTTTACGGCCACAGCATCGGTGGATTTCATTGTTTGAGATTCAGTAAGCGGCGAAGTGAATTGCAATTTGGCGATCAGCTCTCTGGATGGATACTCGAATCACCAATGACTGGATATTCGGAAATATTTGATGAAACGTGCAATATTCTCCGTATCCCCCATATCCTCCGTCCCATCGTTTTGCGGAAGACGATTCGACACTTCAATGCAATCAACGGGCCTGAGCGAATGATAACCGAACTCACAGATGCGGATACGCCTCAATGGGGAATTCCCCAAGAACCGACCTTGCTCGTACAAGCCTACCCCGATGACCGATTGGGTTCAACGCATCATGAACGTCTCGTTCGCGTGATGAAAGAATCAAATTTGTCAAACATGCTCACTGAAGAATACCTAACAGATTTGCAGCATTCTGGTTCAGCGATATGCCTTTCGAGGGATCAAGCGATCAACCGTTGGATTGACAAGGCACAAAATCATTCATCTTCAGACTGAGCAGAGCGTTCTCGCGCAAGTTCACGCATGTCTTCCACCTCATCGAGTTCGTCAACGATTTCCTTGCCCAATAAGGTCTCCAAAACATCCTCCATTGTGAGGATTCCAGCAGTGCCACCGAATTCATCCTTGACCAACGCAAACTGTTGTTTGTTGGTGAGAAACACGTCCAACGCATCCTCAATGTTTGAGCCGAGTTCAATGGTGTGAATTGGTTTCATCATTTCACGTAGTGTAGTGCTCCATTCATCACGGCTGGCAGCCATCAATATCTCGGAACGAATGACATGACCAAGGATGTTGTCGATGTTGTCTTCGAAAACAGGGATCCTAGAAAAACGAAGGATGTTGTTTTTGTCTAAAATCTCCTTGATGGTGCTGTCAACTTCAAACGCACTCACAACCACACGAGGCGTCATTTCCTCATCAACCAATATTTCTCGGAGTTTGAGGAGATTGTGAATCACTTCTTCTTCATCTTCATCCAGTGCACCTTCAATTTCGCCGAGGTCTGCCATGGCCGCAACATCTGCTCGAGTAATCATTGAGTTTTTGGATGAAGGGAGGATTGACTTGAGCACTTGAATAGGACCAATAAGCATGAATAGGGACTTAGTGAGTCCAGTGAGCAAATAAGCTGCTGGCGTGGACAATCGCTTCCAGTATGCTGCACCCAGGGTCTTTGGGATGATTTCCGACAGAAACAACACAGCGAGCGTCAAAATCGCAGAGGCGAAGGTGAGCATTTCAACTCCGTAGAGTTGTTGCACCTGAGAACCTACACCTGCGGCGCCCATGGTGTGCGCCACGGTGTTAAGGGTAAGAATCGCGGTCAAAGGACGAACCGAATCGTCGTCCTTCAAATGGGCCCACATATCGGCTGTTCTCTTTTCTTCATTCTGAAGAATATTCACGTACGTTTGAGGCGTTGAAAGCACCACTGCCTCAAGAATTGAACATAGGAAAGAGACTCCCAACGCCAATGTGATGTAGAATACTAAGAGTCGGAAATCTCCTTCTCCGGTAACTTGTGTAGCCGTTCCGGCTGCGCTAAACGCGTCAACGAGCATGTTGGTTCCTAGACTCCTGCCCGATAGGACATATACCACCGGACGAGAGGAGGGTTCTTCAAAATGACCCTTGATACGGAAATGGCCTTTCGTTTCTTCAAACCATCCGTGAACCTCAAGAAGCCTATGCTTGTGGACGGACCAAGGGTGGCTCAATGACTGAGGAATACGTGCTGATTTGCGTGGCTTGGCCTTACGCCAACGGCCCGCTTCATCTCGGCCACGTAGCAGGATGCTATCTCCCACCAGACATCCAGTATCGGTTTGAGCGAGCAATGGGCAACAGAGTTCTCATGGTTTCCGGATCTGATGAGCATGGCACCCCAATCACCGTTACCGCAGAACAGCAGGGCATATCGCCACAAGATGTCGTTGATCAATACCACCAAACCAACATCAAAGCGCTTGTGGACCTTGGCTGTCGGTGGAACATGAACGTTGATCCAAGAGGGATTGAATATGGTGGGGCCCTGTTCAACAGGACCAGCGATCCAAGACACAAATCCATGGTTCAAGAGAATTTCAAAATGCTCGAGGAAGCTGGATTCTTTGAACGGCAAACGATGGAACAATATTACGAGATTCACGAAAATGGCTCGGGGCGATTTCTTCCCGATCGCTACGTTGAGGGAACATGTCCCGCTTGCGGTGAAGATGGCGCCCGTGGCGACCAATGTGATGCATGCGGTGCGACCTATGAGTCGGTAGAGTTGAAAAATCCCATTTCGAAAATGAATCCATCAGCTACCGTTGAAATACGTCCAACAGACCATTTGTTTTACCGACTTGATCTCTTCCAAGAATCGCTCTCTGAGCATGCGCAAAAACAACACCCAGTCTGGAAATCAAATGTCCGAGCCATGACCAAGCAGTGGCTTGACATGGGTTTGCGGCCACGTGCTGTGACTCGAGACCTCGAATGGGGAATTGATGTTCCCCTTGAGGGCGATGATTGGAGTGGCAAATGCATCTATGTTTGGTTTGAAGCAGTTCAAGGGTATTCGACATGTGCCCGAATATGGGCATCAGAACACGCACTTGAACATCCTGATGGCGAACAGGCCTGGGAGCGTTGGTGGAAGGTTTCAGAGGACGGAACAACGCCAAGGCATCTCTATTTACTTGGAAAGGACAACATCCCGTTCCACACAGTGATTTGGCCTGCCATCATCATGGGCATGAATCAAGCCGGAAAAGGCAAATCTGCTTTAGAACCAATCAGTTTGCCAGGCCCAGGAGACTTGGCTCTTGAGTCCAATGTACCTGCCATGGAATACCTCATGCTGGCAGGAGGCCAGTTTTCAAAATCACGAAAGCACGCAGTCTGGTTGCCATCCTTCCTCGAACGGTATGATCCGGATACCCTCAGGTATTACTTGACCATGAACATGCCAGAAAATCACGATACTGATTTTAATTGGCCAGACTTTGTAGAAAAGGTCAACAGCGAACTGATTGCCGCCTACGGAAACTTCGTTCACAGAGTCCTCACCTTGGGTGCACGACTTCCAAGAGATGGAAGCGATTCTCCATTCAGCCCATTTGACGGTCTTCCATCATCCGCCGTTCATCAACAGCATCTCGAAGCATCATTGGAGCAAATTACAGAATCCCTTCAACGGCATCGTTACAAAGAAGCACTTCGTGGAATCATCAACGTTTCACAATATGGAAATCAAACACTCCAATCAGCGGCTCCATGGAAACACCTCAAAGAGGCCCAAGACGGCCATGAAGAAAGCCTAGGGGCACTCGCATTTTGCTGGCGAATCGCTCGATTCCTGGCCATCACAACCCAACCATTCTTGCCTACAAGTGCCCAACGACTCTGGTCAACACTTGGATGCACTGGTCTGGTTGAAGACAGCCTGTGGAACGACGCTATTGACTGGAATGCACCTCTGACATGGTCAGACTCTCCCCCTCAACCGCTCTTTGAGCGTCTTGACCTTGAAGCGATTCTAGAGGTCGAACAAACCTTGGTTGAAGATGAACAACCAGCATCAGAATCAGTCAGCACCGTCAAAGGCGGGAAAAAGAAAGGTGGTAAAAAAATGGAAAAGAAAATTGAAGGAATAGAATATTTGGATTTTGATACGTTCATGAAAGTCAATCTACGAGCCGGCCGAATCCTCAGTGTAGAGGACCATCCCAATGCCGATAAATTGTATGTCGTCCACCTCGATGATGGCACCGAAGAACCGCGGACGATTTGTGCAGGCCTCAAAGCCTACTATTCTCCAGAAGAGATGACTGGTAAAATGGTCGTCTTTGTGGAAAACCTTGCACCAAGGCCCCTACGTGGAATCACCTCAGAGGGCATGATGTTGGCCGCTGACGACGGTGAGGGAAACGTCAAATTGATCACCGTTGATGGTGACATCAGCACAGGTTCAACCGTACGTTGATCAGGATTCCATTCGGTCTCTAACCGCATCCATAATCGATCGGGATGCAATACGGACGTCCTCTTTGAGGCCAGGCAAGTTCTTCCTCAGCCCAGAACCCATGGTTTCATGAAGGGATGCGAGATTGATTTCCACGTTGAAAATAGCACCTTTTGCAGCGGCACTGGCAAGCAAACCGGCCACTCCAACATCGGACACTGCATTGGAATTTCCTGAAGCAGCCAGCCTAGGGAGGAGTTGAAGCAACTTCAGTGCTGCGACAGCGGTCTGGTGTGGGATTTCAGCAGCGAGGAGTGTAGCCTCGCGAATGGCCTGACGGCGCACATCAATCTCGGAATCCGAGGATTTGGGCAATCGAAACGCTTCCATGACTTGGTCAAAGGCTTGGCTGTCCTTTTCTGCGAGGTCGCCTGACTGACGCATCAATGGAATCGCCACTGCCTGTATTTCCTCTGACGCGCCCCATCCATCTTGCCATTTCTCGCTGTTCAATGTTAAATCACAAACCATTACGGCGAGCGAAGCCGCTTGGCCCAGTGCCACAGCAGCAGCAGTCCCTCCGCCTGGGGTTGGGGATGATGAAGAAAGAGCCGCTTGAAACTCCCTAAGCGACATGTCCATCCACTTCATTCAACCACCTCCGAGGCTAAGGCCCACTCAATGATGTGCTTCATGGGCTCAAATGAATGATGCTCATTGAGGCCTAAGCCAATGACGGCAGCATCTACCAACGCATCATGATCCTCAGCATCGGGAGCAAAGTATCTTCCTGCGTCCAACATGGCTGCGAGTGGAACCAGTCCAACGATTTCGCTTCCACACAAGTCAATGCCGTGGTCGCTTGCAAGACTTTGACATGTTCGATAGGCCAGATGGAGTGGGCATTCAGAAACATCTAGGAGGTTCATTGACACTTGAGATATGCCCATTTCTTCTAGCGGCACCCCCATTCCCTGTACATGGTTCAACATCCCATGCGATCGGATTTTCCCTCCTTGTTCACTCTTCAGAAGTCGGCCACTGCTGCGGACGATTGAGCCAATCATTTTCGAAACGAAGGCATCGGTCTCGTTCACATTCACGTTGTATGCAACAAGAATCGGGCGTGCCCCCACAGTGATTGCACCGGATTTGGCTACGGTGGGAGACCATTCACGCGGCCCTAGGTCCGGCCATCGAGTTTCATCATTGTGAGGAGATTCACCTCCGGAGTACCTTGCCTCCAAGCCCTCATACTGACCTTTTCGAAGCGTGGATAGCAATTTTCGCCCTCCAGACGTGGATGCTTCACCATAAAGGTAGAATGGAACCGGATGTGTTTCTGCAAGTTCACTGACCACATCCCTTGCTAATTGTGCGCACTCACCCATAGAAATGCCTGAAAGGGGGACAAAGGGGCAAACATCCACCACACCCATTCTCGGATGCTCACCAGAATGAGTTCGCATGTCGAGCTTGGAGATGCTCTCTCCAATGAGCGCTTTCGCCCCTTCTTTAACCGCAGATGGTTCACCTGCAAAGGTGATGACTGTCCGGTTGTAATCATGGTCCGGTTCAACACCAAGAACCGTGCAACCCGGCGTTGACCGCACGACATCAACTATCGCATTGATCGTTTCGATATCTCGGCCTTCTGAAATATTAGGTACGCACTCGACCAATTGGGCAACCATGCTGGTTGCCTCCGCTTTGGGTCTTTGAATGTTCTTTGCCTGCAGCATCAGGAATACAATGCTTCAGGGGAGCGAACAATGGAACCTTGTGCTCGCTTTTTATCCAATCGTTGGACAGCCTCTAGCATGTCCCTTTGAAGGACTGTTGAACGGTTATCTCGGATTGCTATCATCCCAGCCTCCACGCAGGTGGCTTTCAAATCAGCACCGGAATACCCTTTTGTCCGCTCTACAATTCGGCCGACTGATATTTTGCGAGTGTTCATTGAACTCAAATGCACAGCGAGAATCTCTTTGCGCGCACCGTCATCGGGAATGGGGATCTCAATGACACGGTCGAATCGACCGGGTCGCAAAAGTGCATCATCCAAAATGTCGGGTCGGTTGGTGGCAGCGATGATTTTGACATCATGAAGCGCATCAAATCCATCCAATTCGGCAAGGAGTTGCATGAGGGTTCGTTGGACCTCTCGGTCTCCACTCGTGGAGCCATCCAAACGTTTGGCACCGATGGCGTCGATTTCATCAAGGAAAATGACACTAGGGGCTTTTTCTTTTGCGAGGGAAAACAATTCCCTGACCATTCGGCCACCTTCTCCGATGTATTTTTGAGCCAATTCGCTGCCAACCATTCGAATGAATGTGGCATTCGTGTGGTTTGCGACTGCCTTTGCAAGCAAGGTTTTGCCACAACCAGGGGGGCCCACCAAGAGGACGCCTTTTGGAGGGATGATTCCTATTTTTTGGAACAGTTCTGGCTTCACGAGGGGCAATTCAATCGCCTCACGGACCGATTCAACTTGGTCTTGAAGTCCGGCGACGTCTCCATAAGTGATGGTGGGTTTTTCCACCATTTCAGCACCGCTGACCATTGGGTCCCATGCTTCATGCAACACTTCGATCACAGACAGACTGTCCTGGTTCAGCGCAACCCTCGTGCCGGGCTTGAGTTTGTCTGGGTCAAGCCGCTGGTTCAAAGACACTTGAAACACCGTGCCGTTGCTGGATCGAACAATGGCCCTCTCGTGATCCAGTACGTCTTGTAGATGGCCAATAATCAAGGGCGGCATTTTGAGGAGGTTGACATTTTCATCTAGTCGTTCCACACGTTTCCTGAGGGTTCGGACCTCGGCTTCGAGGGTTGTACGTTCGTTGCTCAGTTTTTGAGATTCATCGCGTAGTTCAGCGTAGGCCTCTTCGAGTTCACGCAGGTCATCCTCAGATGAATTCGGCATGGTTCCATCGTTCCGTTCTACTTCAGTACCCATGACTCTCAGATTACCCACTTGGCGACCATACATGAAGTCAACGCATCTCCGATGAGAGATTGAATTGTTGTCAAAGGGTTCAAAGACAGTCACGGACGGTCAAATGGTATGGGAGAGTGTGAACTTTGTGGCGCAGTCAAGGTGGGCGTGAAACGCGTCCAAACTGGGAAAACTGAAGTTGCTGCCTGCTCGAGGTGCGTTGAGAAATTGGGGCTCGGTCCAAAAGGTGAAGCGCCCGGACTTGCAAAAGCAAGACGATTTTCCACGGCACCTGCTCCACGTAAGAAAAACAACCTCATGTCCCGCGGAGAAAAAGAACTCGCAGATGATTTCCACAAGCGCATTGCAAAAGCAAGAACAAACAAACAATGGAACCAGCAACAATTAGCAAAAAAAATGGCAGAAACAGTCAATGTTGTCAAAGCAGCAGAATCTGGTAAACGGCCCACTGATTCAGTCCTTAGGAAGTTCGAAAACATCCTCGGAATTAGCCTGATGGTGGAGCGAACAGCCAGTGAATCACGGCACATCAATGCGGGCCCCTCCCGCGGCATGACGTTTGGCGACTACCTCAACGACCTGAGGTGAATTCTTGAACCCAGTCCCCGTCCATGCAGTTTGGCTTGCACAGGACGATCCAAGGAAGAACACAGCAGTTCTCGCTAGCAAACGAGGGGACATCACCCTCCACAAATCCATTCGAAGCCTACCAAAACGGGGCATCATTTTGGAACCTCTTTGCGGCAAGGTATTTGGGCCCGAAGACCATGATTTGCTCTTAGAACGAGGGGGTGCGCTTGTTGGTCTTGATTGCAGCTGGGCACACATTGAATCTTCTGTTGAGCAAGTGATGAAGCGCACTCGTCTTGAGCCGCGGATGCTTCCGCTCCTTCTTGCGGCTAACCCCGTTAATTGGGGCAAACCTGGCCGCTTAACCACTGCTGAAGCCTTGGCCACGGTCCTCTATCTCATGGGCAGAGTGTCCCAAGCAGAGGAGGTCTTGGGTGCGTTTCGCTGGGGTGTTAGATTCTTTGAATTGAACCGGGAACCACTCGACGCATATGCTGCCGCAAAATCGAGTTCAGAACTTGTTGATTTGCAATTTGAATTTTTTGACATTGAGCGGCCCGATGAGAACGAACATGCTTGAGGCGATAGCATGACTGGGACTCGGGATTATACCGTTCAACGATGGGACGGAGATGTTTTCTCATTTGAAGCCGAGGTTCTTGCTGACGAACGCTTGATTCACATCATCGTGAACGAGCAACGAATCACCACCCTCTTAGGATCAGACAATCATGTTCTTGAATTATCGATAGGGCATTTGGCCACAGAATATGACGTTGACTTATCCGATAAGCAACACGAAATCAACGTCGATGCAAATGAAAGGGAAACATCCGTTCGGATTTTCGCTCCATCTGCACCACAACTTGGCGTTCGACCAAACATCGTCACCTCGTCTTGCGGGGCTTGCAATCAGCCTCACTACGATGTTTCAATTTCCCCTTCTCTTCATTTTGAGACCATCCAAGAACCAGTGGACCACAAATCCATTCTTTCGCATTTATTGGAGTTGAAGAAACATCAACACGCCTTCAACCGCACAGGAGGGACCCACGCTGCTGGACTTCTGTACGCAGATGGAACCGTTTTGGTCCGTGAAGACATAGGTCGTCATAATGCAGTGGACAAAGTCATTGGATCTCATTTGTGCGCCACAGAACATCCTCCGGTCATGGCCATGCTTCTTTCTGGGCGATGCGGCTGGGATATTGTTGTCAAAGCGGCTCGTTGTGGCATACCCATCATCGCCTCAATAGGTGCTGCATCTTCTTACGCCGCGGATACAGCGCGTTCAAACAACATGACGCTCCTTACATTTGTTCGTGATAACAAAGCGGTCGTTATTGGCCCTGTCGAGGGCCGGTTCAAAGGAAAGGATTGAGAAGGGCGGCACTCAGCCGTGAGTTGGGGATGAGTCATGCGGAAGACTGTACGAGCAAGGACGCCCCCCGACACCGCAGGCCTAAAATTGAGAAAACCCAAAACAAAGGCTGCAGGAATACCAGCCGTTTCCTCGTCGGCCATTCATGGCATCACCAAAATGGGCTTGCGCAAAACGGTCAAAACCCTCACGATGGTCAACCAACAGGAAGGTTTTGACTGTCCCGGGTGCGCTTGGCCGGACCCAGATCACCGGACTACGTTCGAATTTTGTGAAAATGGGGCGAAAGCCGTTGCCGATGAAGCCATGAAGGCCCACATCACCCCTCAATTTTTCCAACAACATTCAATCCAGTCCCTGTCTGAACTCAGCGATTATGAACTCAATCGTAAAGGGCGCTTAGCGCATCCTGTATATCTCCCGGAGGGTGCTTCTCATT
>Ga0181379_1001473_pt1 | contig 11093 bp, 10 predicted proteins | sample 2SPOviralmetaG_FD_130115 | JGI IMG/M metagenome (GOLD analysis project Ga0181379, IMG submission 130115) | Marine viral communities from the oligotrophic San Pedro Time Series (SPOT) site, San Pedro Channel, CA, USA - 2 SPOT_SRF_2009-07-10 | ecosystem: Environmental > Aquatic > Marine > Strait... | reverse complement strand
TAAGCTCGCGCTTATTTTTGCTTCCGAATAACTTAGTAAAAAAGGATGAAGACATAGTACTCTACTGTAACCGTTGATCGTTTTTATGTGGATGAGAGCTATAGTTTTTGGGGCAAACGCCTGAAATTCAAGACGGGAAACATCTCATATACCGAGCCGCACATTCTAAGGCATAAATCTACGCGCGCAAAGTCTCAAGCACGCGCCAGTATCTCAGAATATGAATTTAAAGAAGGGAAGTTCAGAACTTAGCCGCGGCTTGCGCGATATATGAATTTTTTGGGGTTTTCAGGACGGCCGTTTTTCAACACTTCGTAGTGAACGTGCGGACCAGTTGAACGCCCAGTACTACCCATGCGGGCAATCACTGCGCCTTTCTTAACAACATCACCAACCTTGACCAGGAGCTCCTTGCAATGCGCATAGCGTGTTGCGTAACCGTCGCCATGATTAATCTCTACCAAGTTTCCGTAACCGTAGCGCTCACCCGACCAAGTAACTACGCCCGCTGCAACCGAAATTATGTCACTACCATCCTTGCCCGCGAAATCGACACCACCGTGCCAAGCACGTTTTCCGGAAAACGGGTCACTTCGATAACCATAGGGGGAAGACATCCAACCCCACTTGATTGGACGACCTGCAATAAATGTATCATCAACGATCTGCTGATGATCGAACAACTGCTCCATAATCCCAAGCTGCTGCTCACGGTCAGCAATGGTCTGGGCAAGGTTTTTCAGTCCATTTTCAAATTGATTCATAGAAAACGCATCGGATCGATCGTCTTCAATGGGGCCACCCAAAGAAGGCTGTGTGTTGAAATCGAACTCACCGCTTTTAAGCTTCGCGACCTCTGTTAACCTTTGACCAAGTGCATCTAACCTGTAGAGGCGCGCCTGCATATCGCCCATCATAAGCGTTAAGGCGTCGAGCTTCTGTTGTCCGGCTCGCTCAACTTGTTTTAACTGCAGTTTTTGTTCGTTTAACGATGTCTCCCACGCGCTTATAACTTTTGGGTTAACCAAGGCACCCTCGCTGACTCCATAAAATTTGCTGCCAGCAAAAATACCGGCCCCAATCAGGACAAGTGCAAGAAGAATAAAAAGGAATAAAATCGCAAACAGTGAGCCAGGCCCGAGCTTTACGCTACGTGACTTGCCGTGATGTTTACCTAGAAGAATTATATTCATCGATAAAAAGAATCTGTCATACTTTCGAATACTTCAGTATAACTCTTACTTTTAATTAATCCTAATTCCGAAACGCAAGTTTATGCCAAGACAACCAAAACACTCTCGGCTCAGCGACAAGCTAAAGTTCACGAACGCAATGAAGAGGTCGCCTGCACTCCGAAACATGCTTACGCAGCTAAGCTCAAAAGATAATCTTGCCGAGAGGTTTGATGAGTGTCTTCCCGAGCCATTAAGGGGAAAATTTGTGGTATCCGGCATCACAAATAGAACCCTGCTATTGCTTTGCCCTTCCGCGTCGCTAGCAACGCGATTTCGCTTCGATCAAGATAGAATTTTAAAATCTCTGCAAATGCGCATTGGCGCTAATCAGGTTACTGAAATAGTGGTAAAGATTCGGCCTGGCGTGATTAAAGCAAAAAAGGAGCAGAGAGCTCGCGAAGAGCAACGTAAGGTAAGTAACACACAATCGCCAGAAGAGAGACTAAATAAAGTATTAGAGCGACTTGATAGTCACTCTAATACGCAAACAGAAAAAAAAGATTAAGCAGCTAGTACAGGCTTCATATAGGAGATAGGGGCCGTACTCGCATCCTCGAAGGTTTGGACCTCCCAAGCATCCGTTTCTTTTATAAGCTTTCGCAACAACTTGTTGTTGAGATCGTGACCAGATTTGTAGCCTTTGAACTCACCAACCAAACTATTGCCAAGTAGATATAGGTCGCCAATTGCATCCAAGATTTTATGTTTAACGAACTCATCTTCGTATCGAAGTCCGTCTTCATTGAGGACTTTATACTCGTCCACGACGATCGCATTGTCGACGCTACCACCAAGAGCTAAATTCATTGCTCTCAAACGCTCAATATCTCGCATAAAACCGAAGGTACGCGCACGACTCACTTCTTTCACAAAAGAGGTACTCGAAAAGTCGATGCTCGCTTCTTGGTTCTTACTCTTGAACACAGGGTGATCAAAATCGATCGAAAACCCAACCTTAAAGCCATCAAACGGCACAAACGTAGCGATTTTACCGTCTTCCTCAACGGTAACCTCTCGGGTTATGCGAATAAACTTCTTCGCAGCATCTTGCTCTTGAATTCCGGCGGATTGAATCAAGAAAACAAAAGGCCCTGCGCTACCATCCATGATTGGCACTTCTTCAGCGCTGAGTTCAATGCGGCAATTATCGATACCTAATCCAGCCATCGCTGATAGTAGGTGCTCAACCGTTGCTACCTTAACGCTGTTTTTCACTAGCGTTGTCGAAAGCATCGTTTCACCAACATTCTCTGCACGTGCAGCTATTTCAACATTCGGCTCTAAATCAGTTCGTATGAACATGATTCCAGAATCGATTGGTGCTGGTTTCAGCGTCAAATAAACTTTCTTACCTGAGTGCAAACCAACACCAGTCGCACGAATGGTGTTTTTAAGAGTGCGTTGTCTAATCATAAGCGTACTTATTCGCCTTAAGTATGTACTGATATTAAGCCAGTTGGCCAAAAAACAGGCGCATACTAACAGATGGTACTTAGATTCCCAAGCGGATTATCCGCTCTGTCTTTAGGCTATCATATTCACTTGTTAAGTGATTAGTCAGCCTGTCGACGCAAAAATGCTGGAATGTCCAGATAGTCAACGCTTGGTGTTGGCTCAATCTCTTGGCTAACAGCAGCATTGCCTCGGCCATCTGCAACGGCACGTCTTCTGCTGATGGCTGGTCGATCCAACTTATTATAGTCGGTCTTACCATCAACTGCTTTTGCAGTGTTATCGACAACTTTAACAGGCTTATCTGAAGCACTAGCTAGGCCAGTCGCAACAACGGTTACTTTAAGCTCATCAGTCATCTCAGGGTCAATAACCGTTCCAACGACGACGGTTGCAGCATCGGATGCAAACTCTTCAACGATCGTACCGACTTCCGAGAACTCACCCAGGTTCAGATCAATACCTGCTGTGATGTTAACCAATATACCTCGTGCACCCTGAAGATTGATATCTTCTAGCAAGGGACTACGGATCGCAGCTTCAGCAGCTTCGCGTGCTCGGTTTTCACCTGTTGCGCTACCAGTGCCCATCATCGCCATGCCCATTTCTGACATCACAGTTTTCACATCCGCGAAATCCACGTTGATCATACCTGGACGAATAATAAGGTCAGCAATGCCCTGCACTGCGCCTTGCAATACGTCATTTGCTGCACCAAAAGCATCAAGCAAAGTCGTATTTTTACCTAATACGGCAAGCAGCTTTTCGTTTGGAATAGTAATCAAAGAATCAACGTTTTCGGCCAACTCAGAAAGGCCCGCTTCAGCAATTTTTAAACGCTTTCCACCTTCGAACGGGAAAGGCTTGGTGACTACCGCGACGGTTAGAATGCCCAGGTCTCTTGCGACCTCAGCAACGATTGGCGCTCCACCAGTACCAGTACCGCCACCCATGCCAGCGGTAATAAAGACCATATCAGCGCCCTTCAAAGATTCTGCAATTCGCTCTCTATCTTCAAGCGCTGCTTGCTTACCTACTTCTGGGTTTGCACCAGCCCCTAGCCCCTTTGTAATCGTGCTACCTAGTTGTATCACGGCCTTTGCATCTAGATCTTTCAGTGCTTGAGAATCTGTGTTTGCACACAAGAACTCAACACCTTCCACTGATCCTGTCAGCATGTGTCGAACAGCGTTGCCGCCACCGCCACCAACGCCAACGACTTTTATGACTGCGTTTTGCGATATATTCTCTACAATCTCGAACATAACCCTATCTCCTAATTATAATTTTTCAATCTGCTAATTGCTGCTAATGCTTTAACGCTCACCGCGCTAGAAATTCCCTGTAAACCAGTTCTTTAGCTTGCTCACAACTCCCTCCGCCGGAGCTGCTCTGCTGCTTGGAGCTGTCCCTGACTCACGCTGGTTTAATCCGTATACCAGAAGCCCGACGCCTGTTGCATACATCGGGTTATTCACCACATCCGACAACCCTGTCACCCTCTGAGGGCAGGCGAGTCTTACCGGCATGTGAAATATTTCTTCAGCCAATTCAACGACACCTTCCATTTTCGATGTCCCGCCGGTCAAAACGATGCCCGCGGCAATCAAATCTTCGAAACCACTCCGGCGCAGCTCTGCTTGCACCAAAGTAAATAATTCATCGTAGCGAGGCTCAACAACCTCGGCTAAGGCTTGACGCGATAGATCTCTTGGTGGTCGATCACCGACCGAAGGAACCTTTATCGTGTCATCAGCGCCCGCGAGTTGAGTCAATGCACAGGCGTATTTAATCTTTATCTCTTCGGCGTTCTGGGTAGGTGTACGTAATGCCATAGCGATGTCATTGGTGACTTGGTCACCAGCAATCGGTATAACCGCTGTGTGCCGTATCGAGCCACCCGTAAAGATCGCCATATCGGTTGTGCCGCCACCAATATCAACCACACAGACACCTAGCTCTTTCTCATCATCTGTTAATACTGCGTAAGCAGAAGCAAGCTGCTCCAAAATAATGTCATCAACTTCAAGATCACATTGCTGAACACACTTCTCGATGTTTTGCGAAGCATTAACGGCGCAGGTAACCAAGTGAACTTTCGCTTCTAAGCGCACGCCCGACATACCAAGTGGTTCTTTAATGCCCTCTTGGTTATCAATCACATATTCTTGCGGGAGAATATGAAGCACCTTTTGATCCGCAGGAATTGCCACGGCTTGTGCTGCGTCGATCACTCTGTCGATATCTGCTTGCACAACTTCACGATCCTTAACAGCAACAATCCCGTGAGAATTCAAACTCTTGATGTGGCTACCAGCAATACCCGCATACACCGAATGAATATTGCAGCCAGCCATCAACTCAGCCTCTTCAACGGCACGTTGAATCGCATTCACTGTTGTTTCGATATTGACGACAACGCCACGCTTGAGCCCCCTTGAGGGATGCGAACCAATGCCAACAATTTCTACCGTGCCATCGTCGCCACGCTTACCGACAATCGCTACGACTTTCGAGGTACCGATATCTAACCCTACGGTCAAGCTGTCATCAAATGTGCTTGCCATTCTTTATTCTCACTTTGCTGCTATTGCTACTGTATTAAAGGGTTGGAGCTATACTCGTAACCCGAAACCACTTCTAATTCGTTCCATCGCACCGCCACACCGTTCGTGTAACGCGCATCGATACGATCAATCATCATGCGAGCATCGTTATCGACACTCTTATAAACTTTGATAACACGTGCCAACCTCTGTCCGTTCGGCTCCGTGCCTAGTTCTACTAAGGGCCCGTTTGCAATGCCTAACTGCCATGAACCACGTTTATTAAGCGTTACTTGGTCCGCACTCAAGCCATGCTCACTGAGTACCGTAGAAATCAGACTTGTTTGATGGAGCATATCCAAACGAAGCCCTTGGCTTGCGCCTTGTGGACCAACTAACATCGGCATTTCATTTAGTCTCACAACCTTTTTAGGAGTAAAAATCACGCCTTCGTTGTTTAAATATGCACCATGCCCCCAAGTCGCGATCGCCTCTTGCTCTTGGACATGAACACTGATTGAGTCAGGCCATGTGCGCGAAATCATCGCTTTCTTTACCCACGCAAGCTGCTCTAGCTCTGTTTGAATCTCTCTAATATCAACAGAGAAAAGGTTCTGACCAACGTAAGGCTGAACGGCAGCTGAAAGCGTTTCGCGCTCCAAGTGCTCAAATGCGCCAGTCACTTGAAATTGATTTATCGGTTGATCTAGCGATGCAGTAAGTGTGTCACTATTAAAAGCTGCAACGACCGCGAGCACAGATAACGAAAGCCAAAATGCGTAAACCCTCATTAAACCTTTAGAGGCAATGAGGTTTTTTGCATCGTTTGTTGTCACTCTTGTTCTAGAAACATCTTTTCTCAAAGTGGCTGCGCTCATGCTAAGCCTCCGACAGACAAAGTTTGCTTTAACACCCTCGAAACAAGTTCGGGCATCTCGATCCCAGCGTAACGCGCTGCCATAGGTATCAGGCTATGGTCAGTCATTCCCGGAATAGTATTCACTTCTAAAAGCCAAAACTTGCCATTACGGTCTCGCATGACATCGACCCGCCCCCAGCCACTGCAATCAAGTGCATCAAATGCCTGCTTACACAGTGACGAAACTTGTTGCTCATCTTCTGGGCTCAAACCCGATGGCAATAAGTACTCTGTTTGATCCGACTGATATTTGGCCGCATAGTCGTAAAATGTTGCTGCAGCTTTCAACCCTATTACCGGTAGCGTTTCCTCACCTAAAACACCAACAGTGAATTCTTCACCTTCAACCCACTGCTCAAGAATAACTTCTTGATCCAATTCAAGAGCCGCCTTGAGTGCGGCATCGAGCTCAGACTGCTCGCTCACTTTCGATACACCAATCGAGGAGCCTTCTCTTGAAGGCTTAACCGCCATTGGAAAACCAACCAAACTAACAAGTTGCGATATGAGCTTTGGGTTGAACTCATCAACATAACCAAAGGTCGGTGTAGCTAACTGTTTGCCTTGCCACAACAATTTGCTTCTTAATTTATCCATGGCGAGCGCCGAACCCATAACCCCACTCCCGGTATAAGGAATGCCTGCGGCTTCCAAAACACCTTGAATTACTCCGTCTTCACCACCTCTACCGTGCAATGCTAGAAAAGCCCGCTGATACTCGCCGGTAAGAAAGGCGTTTAAATCGCCCTGATAATCAAGTTTAATCACGTCAAAACCAGCTGTTTTAACGGCTTGATAGACTGCCTCACCACTATTAAGTGAAACCTCGCGCTCTGCGGAGCAGCCGCCACAAATCACCGCAACACGACCAACGGCATCAACTAAGCTCTTTTCCGCTCGGTACGATGCGCTCATAGCTTTGACCTCGACTGGAGTGAGTCCGCAAGCTGCGTGCTCAATTGGCCGACGTTTCCTGCACCTTGAGTCACGACGATATCGTCCTTATCAAGGAGATTTAACAAAACTTGGTCCAGCTCTTTCGTGTCTTCAACATAAACAGGGTCGATACTCGAGCGTTGGCGAATACTCCGACATAAGCTTCGGCTATCTGCCCCTGGAATTGCTTGTTCACCAGCGCTGTAAACATCTAGCATGATAAGCACGTCAACCTCAGACAAAACACGTACAAAATCTTCGTATAAATCACTTGTTCTGCTGTAACGATGCGGCTGAAAAATCATAACTAAGCGCTTGTTTGGCCAACCATTTCTAATCGCTTTGATCGTCACATCCACTTCGCTCGGGTGATGACCATAATCATCGACGAGCATGATCGAATGTTCGTCTACCTGATACTCACCCTGCACCTGGAAGCGCCGCCCTACTCCCTCAAACTCTGAAAGCGCTTGGCGAATTGCGTCGTCATCCACACCTTCATCCGTTGCTACCGCAATCGCGGCAAGCGCATTCAACACATTGTGATGACCTGGCATATGCAGTTGGACGTCTAGATCGGGTTTATCGCCCTGACGAATCGCAGTAAATGATGTTACTCTGCCCTTTTGCGTAATATTCTCAGCACGAACATCGGCTCGGTCATTAAACCCATAAGTAATCACTGCCCTCGATACTGTGGGGATCAACTCTTCAACAACGGGATCATCGGTACACATCACGGCAGAACCGTAGAATGGCAAGTTATGCAGAAACTCAATAAAGGTTTGTTTCAGCTTTCCAAAGTCACCACCATAAGTATGCATGTGATCCGCTTCAATGTTCGTTACCACTGAGACCATTGGTGTTAAATGTAGGAAAGATGCATCGCTCTCATCTGCTTCGGCCACCAAATAACGTGACGCTCCAAGCTTCGCATTTGTTCCTGCGCTGTTGAGACGGCCACCAATCACGAAGGTTGGATCCATACCGCCCTTCGCTAGAATCGATGCAATCAGGCTCGTCGTGGTTGTTTTGCCATGCGTTCCCGCAATAGCGATCCCATGCCGGAAACGCATGATCTCTGCAAGCATTTCTGCTCTAGGTACAATTGGCGTTCGCTGCTCCCGTGCAGCCATTATTTCGGGGTTCTCTTCATTGATCGCACTCGAAACCACGATCACGTTGGCACCCTCAACATTCTCACCTCGGTGCCCGATATAAACGATTGCACCTAAGCTCGTGAGATGGCGCGTTGTTGCACTCTCCTGAATATCAGAACCACTGACTTGATAACCTTGGTTCAATAACACCTCGGCGATGCCGCACATACCTGATCCGCCAATCCCGATAAAGTGGATTTGCTTAATACGACGCATCTCAGGTATTTCAATGTTCTTCATCATCAATGAATCAGACATGCGCAAGCCTCCCACACTCTCGAGCCAAACGGTCTGCCGCATCTGGTTTAGCTATTTTTAAGGCTGCACGCGCTAGACGAGAAATCCGTTCTGTTTTTGAAAGCAAAGGTTGCAGCATTTCTACCAAAGAATCTGCACTTAGCTCCATTTGAGGAACCAACCACGCTGCACCCGCCTCGACCATGGTTTGAGCGTTTTTAGTTTGATGGTCATCGACCGCATGCGGGTACGGAACCAATATCGCCCCTACACCTGCTGCACACAGTTCCGAAACGGTTAATGCACCAGCACGGCAGATAACAAGATCGGCCCACGAGTATGCCTCTGCCATATCCTCGATATACTCTTTAACATCAGCCACCAAAGCTTTGTCTTGGTAGCTTTTCGCTGTTTCGTCAAACTTACCTTTACCCGTTTGGTGGAGCACTTCTGGTCGTAACTCTTCTGGCAGCAAAGCCAAAGACTCAGGAATAACTTGGTTCAACTTCAATGCGCCAAGGCTTCCTCCGACGATCAATATCCGGGCTTTGCGCGAGTAAATTTCTGTTTTATCTGTAAGCGTTCTGGTGCGAAACAACTCTACAATTTCGTCTCTAATTGGATTGCCAATACATTCCACATCACTCAAGTCATGAAAACTGCGCGGGAAGGCTTCGAATACCTTTGTCGCCACCTTAGCGAGCAATTTGTTAGTCATACCCGCCACAGCATTTTGCTCGTGTATCAATAAGGGTTTGCCCAACAATCTTGCGGCTAAGCCGCCCGGACCAGAGGCAAATCCACCCATACCCAGTACGCATGCAGGCTTTACTTCCCGAATGACACGCATCGCTTGCATCAGTGCACGCACTAACTTCAGGGGAGCACCAAGTAAGGTAACAAGCCCTTTACCGCGCAGGCCTTTAATGCTCAGACCAAAGAATGGAATTCCATTTTGAGCAACCACCCTCTCCTCAAAGCTGTCGATCGAGCCCAACCAAACTACATCGTGACCTTGTGCCTGAAGCTTTCGTGCGGTCGCGAGCGCCGGATATACATGCCCACCAGTTCCGCCAGCCATAATCAAGAAAGTTTTAGTCATGACGACGACTCCTTGCTATAGCGCTGAGTTTCGTGATGTACCCGCAGCAAGATAGCAATGCACGCTATGCTCACAACCAAGCTACTACCGCCATAACTTACCAATGGGAGTGTTAATCCTTTTGTAGGCAATAAGCCCATGTTCACACCGAGGTTGATGCTCGCCTGAACACCCAAAAGAATCGCTATGCCGTATGAAAAATAGGCATGAAAGAGCATATCTTTCTTCTCGGCTTTTCTCGCAATTTTGAATGCGCGAAATACCAACAAGCTAAACAAACAAACTATGGCGATAGAGCCAATCAAGCCAAACTCTTCAGCAAGTATTGCGAAAACAAAATCAGTATGTGCTTCAGGTAAATAGAATTGCTTTTGTAGGCTATTCCCCAAACCAACGCCGAATATTTCACCACGCCCAAAGGCAATTAAGGACTGCGTTAATTGATAGCCAGATCCAAACTGGTCTGCCCAAGGGTCGGTGTAGCCGACTAAACGCTCCATTCGATAGGGCTGGGACCACACGAGGAGCATTAGCACAATTAGGCAAGCCACAACCAGAACACCAAATTGATGCAAGCGCGCACCGCTAAGAAAAATCATTCCCATGAATGCTGCACCGATCACAACAGTGGCACCAAAATCTGGCTCGCTTAACAGTAAGAACGCTGCCACAGTTAAAACGAGCATCGGCTTAGTGAAACCCCACCAAGATGCCCGTACCTCATCATGTCGGCGAACTAGGTAACCGGCCAAATAGGCGACTAAAAACAGCTTCGCAATCTCAGACGGCTGAACGTTAATGCTGCCCAAGCCAATCCAGCGAGTGCTCCCGTTTACGGTCTTCCCTATGCCAGGAAGTATTACAAGGACCAAGAGAAATAACGAAGCACTTAATAAAAACCAGGCATTCTGTTGCCACCAATTAATAGGCACACAATACGCAGCCGCACCAACAAGCAAGCCCAGAACGATAAACGTCGCGTGACGAGAAAAATAATAAAAAGGATTGCTATTTCGAACATCGGCGACATCAATTGAAGCCGACGCAATCATCACAAGGCCGATTACTAATAGCCCTAATGATGCAATTAACAAAACCTTATCAAAGAAGATATTAGGAGCGGTTAACGGAAGTCGAGCATTCATAACGACGCTACCTCCGATTTGAACACATCACCTCGATGTTCAAAGTTTCTAAACATATCGAAGCTTGCACACGCGGGAGAAAACAAAACCAGATCGTTTGCAGCTGCTTGGTCAAACCCCAAGCGTACCGCGTGTGCTAAATCATCTGCATAGATAACTGGCACACTGTCTTCAATCGCTTTTTCAATGACGCCAGAATCTGCGCCAAACAAAATCACACAACGAGCGAAATCAGCAACTGGCTTGTTGAGCTCTTTAAGTTCGGCGCCTTTAGCTTCGCCTCCAGCCAGCAAAACTACTTTGCCATTGCCCTCTAAACGCGCCCCAAACCCTTCAATAGCCGCGGCGGTAGCCCCACCAT
>Ga0181379_1001464_pt1 | contig 11120 bp, 10 predicted proteins | sample 2SPOviralmetaG_FD_130115 | JGI IMG/M metagenome (GOLD analysis project Ga0181379, IMG submission 130115) | Marine viral communities from the oligotrophic San Pedro Time Series (SPOT) site, San Pedro Channel, CA, USA - 2 SPOT_SRF_2009-07-10 | ecosystem: Environmental > Aquatic > Marine > Strait... | reverse complement strand
GGGATATATTATATAAAAGCCTGATCGATAGACGGTATTGCCGTCTATCGATCAGGCTTTAGGGTATACGATAACCCAGAACCATAACCCTAATTCAGATTGATGTTGCACATTCTTTATTGATAGTCTAACAATGATAGCTTATCTATTCTTCATCAACCTCTTCCTCTTCCTTCTTCCTCTTGCCGCTGTTCCTCTCGAACTTTGTGAAAGAAATCGAACCTTGCTGCTCTTCAGGACCGCTCTTCTGAGGTTGAATGTTGAGACCAGTCAGAGTCTTGTTGTCCGCAACGATCTTATACACATAGGCAACGCCGAACTTGTAGTTTCCAAGGAGATTGATCTTGTAATCATGAATGATTGTCTCGAGTGTTTGACCCTCAGGGAAGTCTTCTTCCCACATCTCCTCAGGGATGGTGATAACCAGTGAAGCTCTCTCATCGAGCTTACCCTTGCCTCCAATGATAGGACGAAAGAATGATATGAACTCATATTCATTCTCATCAGCGAATTCCTTCAGCTTATCGTCGACGTCGTAGAGAAGTTTATGCATCTTCTTTCCTCCCTTAATCCTCTTGAATGGAATTCTCACCTTGATGTTCTTACCACTCTGCTTCGCAGATAGAATGGTAGCTGGAGTGCTGAATTCCATCACCACGCCCGGTTTGCGATGATCATACACGAAGCCACCGTGATTCCCGAATGATTTGAAGCCTTCGGGGACCTTGACGTCGGAAGATGGAGCAGTGTGTTCACGAGACATGTGCGCTGTGCGAGTATGAGCGCTCGCTCGTCATTAGCTAAATTTAATTTGCTCGCTCGTGCCGTTACTACCTATGACGTCATCACGTGACACTATTTTCCCATATTTGGGCCGTCTTTAAATCTGACACATGTCGGATCGGAGACCTTCCAATCGGTCTAACCGAAATCTTAGGTTCATAAGAAGAGATCCTTCAATAAGGAATGAAGATGGTGAAACTTTTGATCAATTTCGTGACAATATAGGTCTAAATGGTGCGGATCAAGAGTTACTTGCCGCAAATCAATTCTTTGAGTCGCATAGAAGGCGACAGATGAATGAAGACACTGAGCGCTTACAAAGACAGAGGGACTATCGAAGAAATAGTAGACAAAATGACAGAGGCTTACGTAATCCTCCGGAATTAGTTCCTTTCGCTCCGCCAGCGTTCGAGTCGGATGATTATGATGACGATGGCGAAATAATGCTACCTCAATCAGTTCAAGATATGATCGATTTCATAGAAAATAACAGATATGAGTTAGATAATGGTCGTGTATATATCGTCGAAGTCAATGGAACCTACTACACCCTTAATGCTACCAACTACATGCAACTGCTCAGAATTTTACGTGGAGAGATCACAGACGTTGAGGAGGACGGTTCAGATGAAGGAATATTGACAGCACTTATCAATCAACCTTTTCCAGATATGAATGGACGATTCTTTCGAGTGGATGTTTTCCAACCTAGAGATACTCCTTCCAGAAACAGAATGAATCCAAGTAATCATAGAGGAGCAATGTTCCCATACATTCACAACTTAGGTGATTATGAAGAGCTTGATGGAATTCTCAGCGAATTAGGCATCTATAGCAAAGTCACTAGCGACAATTACAAGGATAATTGTCTCATACAGTCTATCAGACATCTTCTACCTGATGATGAATCCACTCAGACAATTTTACAAGACCTGTGTCTTATGGTGAAGTCTCAAATCGTCCCAACTAAGAAACTTACCGAAATAGGGAACAAATACGATCTTCGGTTCATAGTTCACAAGTTCGATGTGACTAATCGAAAATCCAGTTCAAATATTGGTAGATATGGCCCTAAAGAAGGCATTGAGGTGAACTTATGTCTAGTTGATCAACATTACTTCCCATTTATCAAGCATACCGGAGCCACTTCCTTTGGTTTGGAACACTATGAGCAGAATCATCAACGTAGACCGAATGACTGGTGGAAGATAAAAGGCAATGGAGCGGTCGAGAAGAAGGGTGGGATCAATTCTCTGAATTTAGTCAAGAAGCTGATCGAACTAAAGGAAACATTTCTTAGGAGAATCGACATCGGTGACAGTGAAATATTGAAAACTGTCTATGGAAGTAGATTGATTGACGGTCCTATTGGAACTCTGGACTATACTGATGACTGTGTAAAGCCAGCTATCGCTCCCAAACAAGAGGGCGAGGAAAATAATAGAAAGATACCTGCGATTGCTAAGACAAGAAGACACTTGGCTTCTTTAGGCGATATGGGAGAAAGGACTATCAAGAATATAGAGCGTCGTATCGAGAAGTACAATATGGGACTTGACGAACAGATGAGAGAATGGAGAACCAACAACCTATCAACCGCCATTGCATTTTTCGATGTAGAGACTGTGACTGATGGAGACAGTCATGAAGCCTGGATGGTCTGTTGGGGGTATCATGATGAAGATGAGGTGTTCTCAGCTTATGGTTCTAATTGTATGGAGATCATGTGTGAGAGGATCATGTATGACTGGCCCCAAATGGAACCTGATGAGGTTATCAATATTACTCTGATAGCTCACAATGTGACTTACGATTTATCGTTTCTCATAGCCAACTTGAATCAACTGTCAACTCTTAAGAGAGGTACTAGCGTCATATCGGCTGAAGGAAGCTTCAATCACATTCGTTTCTCATTCAGAGATAGTTATAAGATTATACCTGCTCCGTTGAGGAACTTCAAGAGCATGTTTGATCTGGATGTTAAGAAAGAGGTCTTGTGTTATGAGATGTATACAAGAAGTAACATGCGACTATATGATTTCTTAGTCAAGGAAAGCGATATACTTAAGACGTATCCGGAGACGGGTGAATCTTTATTGAAGGAAATGAAGGAAGCCGCATCTGAATGGGAAGATTGTTTCTTCGAGATCGAAGGAATTCCTATGGTAGATCTGAAGAAATACGGAATGAAGTATTGCGAGTTAGATATTCGTGTGCTACGCGAAGGATTCAGAAAATTCAATGAAATGACTATGGAACATTTTGATGTAGATACTTACACAGAGGGTGTAAGAACGGTGGCCGGTATAGCGAGCACTGTCCTATACAGAGAGTGTCTTTCATCTAAAGATGGAAGTGACGAAGTTTACCTAGTTTCAGGTGTGCCTATGGAATTCATGAAAAGGTGTACAGTTGGAGGTCAAACACAAACAGCTAACAATGAGAAGTTCGACGTGATTGGTGAAATGGTGTATCAGGATGTGAATTCTCTATATCCATACGCCATTTCGACATTTACAGGAATATTGATGGGAAAGCCAATACCTTATGTAGGTCAAGTTCCTTCAGACGTTGATTACTTCTTCGCAGAAATTAAAGTCACATCAACAGTACTGAAGCAATACGATTTCGCAGTTGTATGTAAGAGAACTAAAGCCAATGGAAACGACTGGACAAATGATATATGTGGTTCAACACTATATGTCGATAAGACAACTCTTCAAGACCTAATGTTCTACTATGGAGACGACTTCAAGTACGAAATGATTCGAGGGTACTATTACAATCAAGGATTCAACAGAGAGATATGTTCTTTAATGAAGAATATATACTCTAAGAGACTACAATTGAAGAAAGAGAAGAATCCCGCTCAACTCATTTTCAAGTTGATGATGAACTCTATGTACGGTAGAGCGGGAATGAAACCACCTCAGTCTAAAGAGCTATACTTCGATGACGAGTATAAGCTTAACAGATTCATCTTCAACAACCATAACTCTATCAAGCAGATGTACAAGATGGCAAATGGTGAAGTGTGTGTTCAGATATCCGAGCTACTTTGTAAACACTTCAATCTTCAACACTTGGCTTGTATGGTGTTATCGCAGGCTAAAAGCATCATGAGAAGATACTTATGCTCTCAACAGCGCCTGTCTACGCCTTTGTCTGGTCAGATGTATTATACAGACACTGATTCGATTTTGTGGGGTAAACAAAGCTATAATGAATTCTTAGGTCTAGAGATGTTTCGTGAAGCTAACATTGAAGGTAAGAATCTAGGTCAACTTAGTTCCGATTTCGAACAAGAAGAGTGTTTCTACACTGAAGATGGCGTAATCAAGAAAGCTTCCGATCTTCCGTATGAGCTTCATGATCTCAGAGCTAAATACGCGATTGTTCTAGGAAAGAAAGCTAATTTCATGGTTCTTTACTCTCCGGCTAAACCAGATCAAGAAATCTACAGAATCAGACTCAAGGGTATCACCGAGAAAGCCATTTTGAATAAGTGTCAGAGTGAGTATAATGGTGACATGCGAGCGATGTATTCGGATTTACTTCATGGAAAAGTATTGTCATTTACACTGGAAGGTTTATTCAAGGTGGAACACACTGGCAGGATCTATACTACATCTATGATAAGAAAGGTTAAATTCCCAGGCTCGTTGAAGTCTATCGAGCTTCTAGATTGATTATTCGCGTCAACAGAGCCTCATACTTAGCTTCTAAATCTAACACCTGTTTCTCTAGAGTCTTATGTTTGGCATGAAGCTCCTTGAGACCAGCGATACTCACCGGTATCATATCTTGATAAGTCAACCGATACCTATCTGGATTTTCGGTATCCACAGCTTCCGGGTAGTTAGGTAGAATATCTTGCGCAATAAACCCAATACGCTGACTTTCGTATTTGGCTTTACCCATAGGCGTAGTTTCGTGATCGTCCTTGAAATTGAATCTAACACATCTAATATTTTCAATATTCTCCAAGACGTTATCGATATGACTGTGAATAATCTTCTGTCTTTCGTCACTATAGGATCCCCATGCTTGTGCACCGGCTCCCAAAGCGACTCCTACTCCGGTCATATTCCATCCGGCAATGACATAAGTATTAGTGCCCGGTTGAAAACCATGAGCAACAACATAATTTCCAGCTCTAACTACCGCAATTTGAGTATTTCCAGCAGCCGAGACACATTGAATACCGTCAGCATATGGAGTAGGATCGGAAATAGGACCTACCTGAACCATCCCAACATATCTAGCGTTCCCATTCACTGTGAGAGCTGCCGGTATTCCGGCTACAGTCGCAACGCCAAGAGTATTTAGCGTGACGTGACCTCCATTCGGATTGATAGCCAACTGTTGACTTACTGCAGGAACAGCTGATTCCAAACGAGATTGAAGGTAACTGTATTGTCCCACGCCGGCTTGCCAGTAAGACCCCATTTCAAGTGTTTGATCTGTACTCACTATGCAGGATTTACAATGATAACCCACACTCCCATTCACTGTAAATTGCGCATTCACAACAAGATTAGGCGTTAAGGTTCCTACAGCAACTTGAGCTCCGTACGGGTTCAAGTACAGGTTTTCATTCACGGCAGGGTTAGCTCCCTCCTGCCTCGATTGGATATAACTATACTGAGTGGCTCCACCTCCCGGATTGACATAATGACACCCGAACTCCATCGTCTGGTCTTCACATGTATGACATACTAAAGTGGTATTATCGGTGGAATCATTCATTACATGCATCATATAGTTTCGAGAAAGTGCAGCTGGACCAAATGAAGCATTCACACCTAACTTGTAAGTAAAAAGTCTTTTCATGGAGGGATTGAAAGACAAATTCATTGAATCAAGCATGAGGTGGTGGCTGTTGGAGTATGACGCATCGGAGATAATAAGAAGCAGTTCCTCATCGCGGGTTATACTTTCGACATCTTCGAAGAAAGAGCTTCCTAATTTACTGAAACCATCTGTACTTGTCAAAGAAATGAAGTTGTTTCCTGTATGTTCTATCCTTTCTACTCGTAAAGAACCAGTCGTTATATTGTATCTCAAATCACTCGATAGCAATACTGTTTGCGAACCGGAAGTTCCATTTCCACCGAACAGGTAAATGACTCCATTCAACGATTCCAACGTATCCACAGTCCCAGCTGTCGAGGCCGACACATTGGTTATTAATGAACCATCCCCAGAGAAATTCGCGCTAGAAAGTGTACCTGTGGAAGGCTGATACGTTAAACCATCGTCTTCCATTAGGTTCTGTTTGCCTCTGTTCCTTACAAAGGTAGGCTTCATAACGATAGAAGACGATACTTCCTTGCGCACGAATACAGGAGGACCTAACCCCGTAGTCGACATGTTGATAACACTTAAATTAGCTCGACTTTAATCTGATTGTAGAATCTACGATTTATATCCGATATAGATTCTATAATTGATGGCCGATTCCATAATAACCACCTTGACCAAAAACCGGCAGTCCTGACACCTTTTAGAGACCAGTCTTCCCTAGCTTCATGCCTAGATAGGTATCGATTCTTTCTTTCACCGTCTTTGTGTTTGGTGAAATCGGTGTAACGAGAATCACCGAAATGGATCGATTTGATTTTCCCTTTATTATCCCTAATCTGAACTAGATACTTCTTGTTCAGTCTTCCCGACTTCAAAAGGCGAGCCACCAACATGTGAATTCAATTTAATCGACGCAACATGAGTCTAGTTATCAAGCGCAACGATTTAAGTAAGGTTCCCAAAGCGCCTTGCGCTGTGGACAGCGACAAAGACCTGGCATACATTCCAAAGAAACCACTACCTAAGAAGAGTTTCTGTATGTACATAGTTGGAAAGCCCGGCAGTGGGAAAACAAACTTATGGGTCAGTATGATGCTTAGCAAATGTCCTAAGTACTATCGCAAGTACTTTGACAAGACCTTCTTAGTATCAGGCAGTCTAGATACATTACCGAAGAGGGTTTATTCAGGAAAGACAGGTGTTCCTGAAGACCAACAGTATCGTGAAATCAATGATGGTATAGTAGAGACAATACTTTCATCACTCAGAGAAGGAGATAACACCAACAATCTATTAATACTGGATGATGTCATCAAAGATATTACCAACTCAACTACCTTGTCTCATGTTTTCCTGAATAGACGTCACATCACTCATGATAAGGAACAAGAAGGTTCGGGAGGATTAGCGATCATGGTTATTTCCCAAGTGTACAACTTGCTACCTCTTCAATTTAGAAAGGCGTGCGATCATGTGATTCTATTCAAGACTGAGAATCAGAAGGAGATTAACTGGATTATGAGCGAGTTGATGTTTGATTTAGAACCAGAGATCAGCAAGAAGATACTAGATCTTGCATGGTCGAAGCCATACGGATTTCTAATGATAAAGGTTGGGGTACCAACTGATCAGAAGTATTACGACAAGTTCGACTCTATACATATTTCTAGATCGAAGCACGATGAAAGATCAAAGAAAAGAAGACTAGTTTGAACTACACAAACATGCACAAGAACGGTTGCGGCTGTAAGAAGCGTCCGGGTAAAAAGTGCCCGATGAAGAAACGAAGGAAGGGGTATGGGTCTAGGTATCGTAAGAAGATGTATTAGACTACTCGAAAGTAGTAGCTTGAATAAATCTTTGATTTAATTATTATAGCTGATTCCTAGGTTCTAGCATTTCTTCAGCGTGAACTTGTGGTTGTTGTTGATGTTGTTGTTGTCTCAATACTTCTTCAGCCGGGAGTACATCACGTTTCATGCTCAAGCAAGGCGTATTGATCTCAGTACATCTAGAACTAAGCATACACTGCGCTATTTGACCTAGTAAAATAGTAGCTCCAAGTATGAAGGTCGTACTCACGGTCATGTTTGTGACACTTAAATCACTTCCCCGACTTCTTCTTCTTCTTCTTGCTCTTTTTATTACTCCTTGTTTTCATAGGACTCGGATTAGCTTGTTTTGATGCAAATTTTACAAAGAGTGAGCGAAGAGTTTTGTCAGCTTTGCTTTTGGTATTTTTTCCGATCATTTTATTAAGTCCTTGAGCCCTCGCCCTCCTAGCCTTTCTTTTGTCAGTGGAAAGACAACCAGCCTTCTCAGCACATTTGTGGTATAGGTGAAGCGCCCTGTTTTTGGCGCTTCCGAATGTCTTGCGTTCTTTCGCCATGTTCTTTCTTTTGAATACTTTTGAAATCGTTCACATGTCGGAGTTAACTACGGGAGAAAGATTCGAAGAATATGAACGTCAAGGACTGGAAGATCTCGACGAATACATAGTAACTCCAGCTATTAAAGCTGCGGAGGTAATCGATTTGGGAGAAAAAGCGATTTTTCAAGGCCAGATGGAAGATCCATTGAAAGCGCTTAGAAAACAAATAGAAACAGCGTCGAAAGAACCATCCGTACAGTCATCAGAAGACAAATTTACGGAAGATGATGAGGTTCACGACCAACAAGCAGCGGCCACATCCAACAAAATTCAGCATAACCGTGCCGAACGTATAGGCGGATCGCATTATGAGCCGAATGCTTCCAAGAACAATATTAGTGTGTATGTGAATCCTAAACGAAAGAGAACCGTGATTTCATATGGCGAACCAGAACTAAGTTTGTATGATAATGTGAACGAGATGAGAATGCAGTTTCTATCATCTCAAGCAGACGCTGTCTATCACTACTTGAACCAGGAAGCTGATTACTTACATGATCACAAATTTATTCATCAAGGAACGGGAGCAGTAAGTAAAAGAGTAGCCAACAAGTATAGCAAAAGAAAGATAGGATAAATCAATCTAAGGGTAGTGATTGTGCCAATAAAATGGCTTTGTTTACATCTTGAATCTGATCGTTGATTTCTTCTTGATTGATTCTAGCTCTCTTGAGAGTTGGTTCGGGGACAGGCTTGGGGACAGGCTTGGGGACAGGCTTGGGGACAGGCTTGGGGACAGACGCGGGTATAGATTTGGGGACAACTCTCCTGGCATTACTACGAAGGATTCTTCTATTGGTAATTTCATCTGTAGGTAAATTGAACTCCTTATTACCAATAGTAGGTTCCTCCGACTGTAGGCTTCTGCGAGTCTCTACTGTTGATCTCTGATTATCGACATCAGGTATCTGAGTGAACAGTAAAGATAGTTCATATCTAGCGTCATTCAGATTCAGCAATCTTTCATTTTGATCCTTCAATTGGATAGTGAAATTGGTGACTTCATTCACATTGAGTTTTGTTTCAAAGGGAGCTGTCTGATAAGGATCGTATAATATGACATCTCCGAATGACGAACTTACTGGTATCTTATCGATGATATCGGTAAGATTGAACTTCTGACTGGTGTATACGTTTGTTGACTGAATGTCTGTATGAAGAAAAATACTATGTATGGCACGTAGATTCACTACGCCATCAGAAGTAGTACTTTGACCTGAATTGACTAATTCATCTTCCCTATCAAACCCCAACATCTTCGCCAGTTCTCGAGTACTTTCATCGGCAAATCTCAGTTTATGTGTCACATTATCTGTGTTCGTCAATGTTACTTTTGAGGTGTTTTCATTGAAAGTCGCCGAAAATGGAAAAGAAGTATCATTTGTTATCAGATCGACTAATTCATATATATCATAGTTACCGTCTGGAACTAGTAAGCTGCTCCCTGGTAAGACAGATAATTGACCCACATCGATACGATTGCTTCTCAGGTATTCGCTAATGCTATACCAAGTACAAGGTATCTCTGCTGAGGATAAGGAAACAAACAAATTATGATCTGGTAACCTCCTTAAAGATTCCTCCAGGTCAATACGAATGTGCGTATTCACGGCGGAATCTAGTTGCGCACAGTCTTTGCTACGAATATGTATGAGGGTCTGATCGACATGTAACTTGGAAGAAGCCATGTAGACAGTGTTTAATTACACTTCAAAGTCGCAGACATGTCAAATCCTAGTAATTGTCCAGCTTGTTTGTTACATAGGTCTGATAGTTTATTCACTTTCATAGGCACACTGAGAAGAATCAATTCAAGTGTACGACACACTTGCATGGATGATGATGATATAGATATGCTCCTGAAGGAAATCGATCAAACTGTAAGAGAAGAAAACAAAGAAACAAATGAAACAAATGAAAGGACAACTTCTTTCAGACCTCTGACTTTGATGAAGGCTCTTAATATACCTTTGACTACCATTGACATTGGCGAACCATGGTGTTCCTTAGAATTTCAAGCCACTTTCAAGCCTAACAATACCATCTATTCTTCATGGAGAAGTATCCTGAAAGTTATTACTAGCGGACAAGGTTATGTCCGTAGTGGTAATTATCTAGTTTCAGATGACAAGAACATTAGAATAATAGCGAGGGTGGAGTTAGTCAACCGCATCGATTTGGAGGATTTCAAGGTCATGTTAGAGAAGAAGACCGACTCGAAGATTAGTAACTTTATGGACAAATTCCAATTATTTTCAGATAAAAACTAAGATAGATAACAGCAAACGCTAAGGTATTCTCTAATCAAATAAGTCATTAGGATCATCAAACACTTCAGGTTGTTGCTTTTCTTCCTTCTTATTCATCATTTGAGTGACGGCTAACTCGGTTATCACATCCTTGACTGCCTCACGATTCTTCTGATCAGCTTTTTGCTTGCGCAATTCCTTGTTGTATTCGGCGAGTCTACGTGCTGCCGCTATCTGAGCAGGCGACCTTTCTTTGAGACAACGCTTATCAACTTTACCACTCTTGGTTTGTCTCAACTTCCTACCAGAGATCTGTTCCATCTTGACGAATTCGGCATCTAGTTCCATTCTCCTCAATTGTTTGGCGTTCATCTCTTTCTTCTTAGTTGGACGATGGATGACAATCTCTTCTTCGTTCATCTCAATGCCTTCATCCTTTTCCTGAACGATATCAGACTTGGTCTTAGGTCTTCCTTTCTTATGAGTCTTATGAACGATCTTGAACTTAGGTGGTGGAATGTCTTCCTCATAAACAACCACCTTCTGAGTCCTGGGACCCTTCTTCCGCTTCTTCATCTCAACAACTACATTAGGATTGCTGGTAGGGATTAATTCTGTATTCTTTCGCTTCTTCTTCTTAACGGTTGGTGTATTAACAGGTTCCTTCGAATGATCTAGAGTAGGCTCATCGAGTTCCATAGTTGTATTGTCGAAAGTCACTCTTCGTTCCAATCCATCAGTACCACTGGTAGCTTTCTTCTCTTTCTTCTTGTGTTTCTTCTTCTTCTTCTTCTTCTTAGGAGACGGCGGCGGTGTAGGTTCTTTCTCTGGGGACGGAGGCGGTGTAGGTT
>Ga0181379_1001462_pt1 | contig 11136 bp, 10 predicted proteins | sample 2SPOviralmetaG_FD_130115 | JGI IMG/M metagenome (GOLD analysis project Ga0181379, IMG submission 130115) | Marine viral communities from the oligotrophic San Pedro Time Series (SPOT) site, San Pedro Channel, CA, USA - 2 SPOT_SRF_2009-07-10 | ecosystem: Environmental > Aquatic > Marine > Strait... | reverse complement strand
GTTCAACTCATTCCGTGTTATGCGTTTCAGCTTGAATACACGGGCCTAAGCGAATTAATTGCTTCGAAGGGGGGGGTTCCTCTGGATTCTGACGGAGAACGTCAGCCGCTGCTTGCTAACTGTCCTGCTGGATGGAGTCCTGCTCGCGATGTGAAAAACATTCAAGCAATGTTTGCAGATTTGCCAAGTTTGAATCTTGGCGATGTGATCGATGAAATGAAAAATTTTAATTCGCCTGAAACGATTTCTGAAGAATGAAAGCATCAACAACCTGCGGATAGAGAAGGTGCTCTTCGATTCGCACCCTTGCGGCGAGCGAAGATTCTGTGTCGTTGGGGAAAACAGGAACGCGTCGTTGAGCGAGGATTGCACCAGTATCCATGCCTTCATCGACCATGTGAACGGTGCACCCTGAGACTTTCACACCTGAAGCAATCGCATCGCGGTGTGCGTGAGCACCAGGGAATGCCGGAAGAATAGAGGGGTGGATGTTGAGTAAATTGGGCGCCCATTGACCAACCAAGTAGGGAGTAAGCAGTCGCATGTAGCCACTCAAAAGAACGAGGTCGACGTTTGCAGCCAGTAAGTGCTCGTGGACAATTTTCTCGTGGGCAACACGTCGATTGGTTGGATCTTCATGATCAGATGGAAGGGGGATGCAACGTGATTCGATTCCAAGCGATGAGGCGCGCTCGAGGCCTTTTGCATCAGGGCGATCAGCGATGACTAACACGGTTTCATGCCCGCGGCCCGGGTTTGATTGTTGATGGCGAATCATTGCTTCCATACCGGAACCGGACCCCGAAATCAGAATTGCACACCGAACTGGTTTGCCTGCGGTGGAAGGTCGCTGTTCCGGAGATACGCCTCCCATGTTACATGCTAACAACCAATGCCCTTGAGCACTTCGGATGCGCGCCCATTAGTTTTTGATGCACGCGCTGTAGGCCGACATGAGTTCGATGGTTGCAAATGCCGATTCAGGCCCGGGCGACGCCCTTCAACTCAACCTTGAGACTGTTCTTAATGAAGGGATTTCAGGCAGCGATGAAGCCGTGATTCAGAGGGTGCTCTCAGAGCACAAACCATCACGTAATCCGTTCATTCGGGGCTTGTGGATCTCGTTTGGAAGCCTTGCAGTAATCTTCGCCATCATTGGAATTGTTGTCCCGGGTTGGCCAACGACATCATGGCTGGTTCTTGCGGCCTACTGCTATGCGCGCTCAAGCCAGAAATTATTCCGATGGCTGTTGACAAACAGAATGTTTGGCCCTGCCCTTTTGGAGTATTACCGCTCTGGGCGCGCCTTACCTCTTCACTCAAAGATGGTAATCAGCGCGATCATTTGCGTGGTTTCCATAGCCTCGATTTGGGGGATTACCAAAGCTGGCGACCCCGGGTTCGGGCAGACGCTCATCGCCGTTGTTGCAATCATTGGCGTCTGGTGGGTCGGTTGGAAGGTTCCAACCGTTGCCTAATCGTTCTGTGGAAAGTAATGGTTGACGGTTTTCTGTCCTGCATCTTGATCGACATTTGGCAGAACCCCGTGAATCAACAACCGCACGGCACCCAAGGCAAACCAAAACGCCATTTTCCAAGCCCCTAGCATGTGTTGGAAATAGGATTTGTCAATCTCAGCAAGGTGGCCCATGTTGAGGGGTCCGACCCTCGTTGTTTGAAGGCTTGGGTTGAATCAATGCCTGAAAAGACGGTGGCCTGTGAATAACATCGAGATGCCGCGTTCATTGGCAGCATCAATGACTTCTTGATCTCGAATTGAACCACCTGGTTGAACGATTGATGCAGCGCCTGCATCTGCTGCTTGCTCAAGACCATCTTTGAACGGGAAAAAGGCATCAGATGCAAGCACGCATCCTTCTGCTCGGTCGCCAGCCCTTCGTGCAGCGATTTTGACAGCTTCAACGCGACTGGTTTGACCGGGCCCGATCCCCACGGTAGCAACGCCTTGAACCATGACGATGGCGTTTGATTTGACTTGTTCACACACACGAACTGCGAATTTCATACTGGCGATTTGAGCGTCCGTTGGCGCAATGGTTGTTGCGACCTTTGCCTTTTCCCAATCGATAACCGGGGGTTCTTCGGTTTGCACCAACCATCCGCCTTCAATCGGCTTCCGTACCAAAATTCGCTCGAGAGGTGCAAGGCGATTGTTTGGCGAGTCAATGGTAAGGATGCGGCGGTTTTTCTTTGCCATGACAATTGCTTTTGCCTCTTCATTGTAATAAGGAGCCATGAGAACTTCAATGAACAGGGGCTCCATTGCCTTGGCGGTGTCAACTTCAAGGGGCTCGTTAAAGCAAATGATGGACCCAAAAGCCGATTCTGGATCGCTTGCCAGTGCAGCCTCATAGGCCTCAACTTGGGTTGTTCCAAGGGCCGCGCCGCATGGATTGTTGTGCTTGACAATGATGCACACATGGGGCGTTGCTGGCCACTCATCGGTTGAGAGGGCGCGGCACAAACGAAGGGTAGCATCTGCATCAGAGTAGTTATTGTAGGACATCGGTTTCTCGCCTTCGACCTTTGCAGTGACAAGCGTTGTGTGCAATCCAGCCGCTTTTGGATCGACATAGATGGCTGCGGCTTGGTGACTGTTTTCACCGTAGCGAAGGGTGTGGGATTTGATTGCAGAGGCCAGGAGCGTATCCGGGAGGCGTTCTGTCTGCACACTTGTTTCATCGCTGTGTTCTGGGCGGCCAATCCACCTTGCATGCAATTCGTCGCTGATTGCTGCGTCATAAGCCGCAGTGTGTTCGTATGCCTCAAGTGCAAGTGCTCTTCGTAGGTCAATTCCAACACCGTCCGCCCCACCTGCTTGCTGGAGAGCGGTTACAATCGAGGGGTAACGTTCTGGATTTGATGCAATGATGACATTCTTGTGGTTTTTGGCTGACGCTCGAACCATCGTTGGCCCGCCAATATCAACCATTTCTAACAAAGCAAGATCGTCCAAAGGGGGTTGTTGACGAGCTGCATCAGAGAATGGGTAAAGGTTGCAAGCCACAATCTGAATCGGCGGGTAACCAAGTTCAGCGAGGCCCGCTCGGTCTGCTTCTGTTTCGAGTCGCGCAAGTAGGGGCCCGTGGATTGCAGGGTGGAGTGATTTCACACGGCCATCAAAAATTTCCGGGTGGCCTGTGATGTCTGAAACGCCGATGACATCCAGTCCGGCTTCTCTCAACTTGCGGGCGGTTCCGCCCGTTGAAGCCAATTCGAAGCCCAGGGCTGAAAGTGCTGTCGCAAATTCGACAATCCCAGTCTTGTCATAGACGCTGAGAAGTGCTCGTGGGCGTGGCGGGACGGACGTGCTCATTGGAGGTACCCGTTATCGAATCCATTGGTCCGATGATAAAGAACATAGCGACCCAAGAGGATGGGGTCAAGTGAGGCTCAGTCGCCGCGTGCAGAGATGACTTGGTCGACCCGCAACAGCCCACACGCCGTTTCGCAAGCAGCTTCGATGGCATGAGCAAGGGTTTCAGCACTCGACCAAGCGACCTCGATTTGCCCTGCTGATCCGGTTGATTGAACCCCGCTTTCAGCGGACCCGTCTCGATGGTGGGCACGTAATTCGAGGAGAGTGTCGAGGTGATCGTTACCCGCATTGGTTGCGAGCACTGCGGGAATTGCTTCGAGGGCCCGGGCAAAGGCCTCCATGGCGAGGCGTTCACGACCGCCTTGTGCTTCTGCTGCTTCTTTGATGGCGAGGCTTGCGGCAATGTGGAGGCTTCCACCTCCAAGGAGCACTTCGCCAGTTTCCATGGCGCTCGTGACAGAGCAGAGTGCATCGTAGAGACCACGAATCACTTCTTCGCTGGCCACCCCATCACCGCCGCCAACATCGACCGTGGCCAAACCTGCGTGTTCACCCACATCGAGATGCAGCCGCTCTCTTCGTGAATCATCGCCCTCAAGTGTTTCAATGGACATGGTCTTGAACGAACCAAGAACTGAGGCGTCGAGGGAATCAAGATGGTCAATCATCATGGCGCCTGTGGCAGCTGCGACGTCTTCTGCGCCGGAGCGTTCGAGGCCTGCAAGTGCAAAGACACCGGCGTCGGCACAACGGTGCATCACACGAGGGTCGATGCCCTCTGCACAGAACACAAGAGTTGCGCCACTGTCGAGAACGGCCTGAGCTTTGGCGTCGAGTTGGGCTTCTTCAGCGTCCATAAACGCCACCCACTGATCGGGGGAGGTCACTTCAATTTCGGCATCCCGAGAGGAAGATTCGATTTCTAAGGGGCAAGAAAGCACAGCGACGGTCCCATTCCTGAGATGTCGAGGTAAGCGGTCCAAATCGAGGTGACGTTCGATAATCAGCCCAGAAACAAGGGTGCTGTCGGCAATCCCTCCAACCCCGCGCTTTGCCATTCGGACATCTTCGGTTCGAACATGAAGGGTGCCGTCTCGGTTGGTAGCAACAGTCTGAGCCGCTGTCACGATGCACTGCGCAAGGTGATCGCTCCCCGACTCTGCAGTTGTCCCCATCATCGCTGTGCGGGCCACATCGAGGAGGCGTTTGTTGTCGGTGGGTTGGATGTGTACGACACGCGCATCGATCGTCTCAAGGGTGGTTTGCAAGGCCCGTTGATACCCCTCGACAAGAACCAGAGGGTGGAGGCCTTTTTCGAGGAGGCGCCCAGCTTCGCGCATTAACTCGCTTGCAATGATTATGCATCCTGTGACACCGTCGCCGCATGCGTTTTCTTGGGATTCAGCAAGTTGGACAAAGGCTTTGGCTGCCGGGTGTTTAACGAGAAGTTCTGCAATGATTTTGGCTCCATCGTTTGTCACGGCTGTCTGGCCATTGGTTTTGTACATCATTTTGTCAAGACCGTTTGGCCCAAAGGTGCCACGCAATAAATCACCAAAAGCGACCGAGGCAGTCACCAGTTTCTGCGTAACTGCTACACCACTGGTCACCGATGTCGTTGGACGGACAATGGCCACAGGTGCGCGTCCAGAGCCGTCATTTGGGTGAGCCATCATTTCATGGGGCTGTGAAGCGTATAGATGAACCCTTTCTCTAAGAAAGAAACGCCCGTTTTCACAGAAGGATAATGATGGCTGCTGCACAGAGCCCAATAGCGCCGCCTGCCGTAGCAAGAATCAGAGGGATATTCATGCCTGATGATTCGTTCACAGGGGCTAGAGGCGTTGCTGAACCGTCGAGCGGAGGGAGATCTGGGATCTCCTTTCCTGTTGGTTCAAATGGTTCGGGCTCCTCCACAGGCTCGGGCTCTTCGACTGCTGCTTCGAGGCTTTCTTCGAGGGTTGCCTGTGCCTTGAGAGTTTCAGCAGCAAGGGCTTCTTGGGCAGCTTCCGCTTCTTGGCGCACTGCTTCAAGTTCCGCTTCAGCTTGCTTCTTTGCCTGTTCCAATTCTGCTTCTGCTTGCTTCTTTGCCTGTTCCAATTCTGCTTCAGCTGCGCGTCGTTCTTCTTCTTCTGCAGCCCTTTCTTTGGCCGCTTGAGCTGCTGCTTCTTGCTCGGCCTTGAGGCGTTCTGCTTCTGCAGCAAGCGCTTCTTGAGCTTCAAGGGCAGACTGGCGGGCGGCCTCGAGATCTGCTTCAGCTTGCTTCTTGGCCTGTGCTAGTTCTGCCTCTGCAAGGCGTCGAGCCTCATCCTCAGCTGCCTTGGCTGCTGCTTCTTGTTGGGCCCGAATTTTCTCTTCTTCCACAGCGGCAATCTGAGCCTTTGTTTCAGCTTTAAGTCGAGCGATTTCCTCTTCGGCAGCCACTTTAGCAGCTTCGATTTCGGCCATTGCATTCTCGTGCTCTTGTTTGCGAAGGTCTTCTCTCGCTTGTTCTTCTGCTTTAATCGCTGCTTCTTCGGCGATTTTTCTCGCATCTTCCGCCGCAAGTTCAGCCTTTTCTTTGACCATTGCTTCAACGTCTTCGAGGGATGTTGGGGGGACGTGGTCGGTTTCTGTGGTGGCGTTGGCGTGGGCCTCGGCTGCTGCTTTTAGTTTGAATTCTGCTTGAACTTTCGCTCGTGCTTCTTCTTCTGCTTCTTCGACCATTCGAGCAATCTCTTCCTTCGATCGCGTGTCTGCGTCTTCCTTTGCTTTAATCTCGAGCCGTTCTTTGACACTTATCTTAGAGATAACGGCTTCAACATAGCCTTTGAAGTCTTCATCCGAGACTTCTTCGGTCATGTGGCGTCGAGCGTTTTCCATCAATATTTCGATTTCCGTAGGAGCAAACGTCCCTGGGTGAGCGTTGATTTCGTTTCGGAAATTAGTGTAAAACGATCGACCTTCAGTCGAAATACTTCCGTCCTTTGTCAAATAATCTTGTAACGAAGACAAGACTTCAGTGAGGTTCAGAGTGGCTGACATTGGAATGCCTCCTTAGATTATGAAGAGGTTTATTTCTTCAACCCGTGTTCTTTCCTTGCTTCATCGTTGGCCCAGTGGAACGCTAACTTCAACAAACGGAGATAATGACCGAGGCCATCTCGTTCCATCTTGGCGTGCAGTGTCTCGTTTTCCATGAAAATGTCGCCCCAAAGGTTGGCTGCAGTTCCTTTCTTGCCCTTTGGCAAGTCGAACACTTCCTTGACTGTGGGGTCAAGGATTGCCTTCCAAACTCGAGCGGGGTTAACGGCCATGGTCACTTCAACGATGATTTCGTTTTCATTCAAGCCGGTTCCAGTTTGCCAAGAGTCTTCACCCAAATCTGCCAAGAACGGTAGGCAGATATCTTGTATGGATAGACTGGTCATTGGGTCGGCTGCGGTGAGTGAAGTGTATGCTTCTCGCATTCGTCCACGGTCTGCTCCTCGGGAGCCGGTGATGTTGCGGAGTTTGTCGATCGAGGTTGGGACCAAGAACCGGATGTCTGTGTAGTACACAAGTGGATTGTCATCTCGTGCCCCAAAGATGTGCGAGTACGGTGCAGCATCTCCTGTTTCGCCCAAGTCGACAAGCGGATAAACGGTCTTTAGAGCGTTTGTTGCAATCGATTGAACACATCGGCGCATCAATCGGTCTGGTGCGGCAGAAATGTCGTTGAATGTCTGGATGTATTCATCCATGCTCATTACATCATAGCCGCGAACTGAGAGAATCGAGTGGACGTTTGGTCCAACTTGCTTCTTTTCGCCATCGTGGAAGTCGGCTTGGCTGATCCATCGGGATCCTTGAGCGACATCGCTTGCTGCGACAAGGTCTGCGTAGGCTTTGAAACGGCGGGTGACACGGTTCATGAAATCGGCTTGGTCGAGCTTGGTGAACACGGTCGCCTCGTAATTTGACTTGAGAGCGTGGTCAGCTACTTGGCTGGCGTTCACACATGTCAACAAGTTACCTTGGTCGCGTGGGTAAATCAGCATACGTCGGCGCTTTGCACCGCCGCCAAGGCCACCAATCCAAGGATCGGTGAGCATGTATCCAATGGATGCACAGACCTCAAAGAGGCGAGCGTACTTGTCTTCATCGCTTGCGCTTGCAATCCATTCGTCCAATCCAGGTTCGATGCAGTGGAATTCGAGTGGTACCATTTCCGACCCTGCACCGAACATTTGGCGCACGGTGGAAGAACTCATCATGCCCATGAGGCTGTAAAGAGAAGTCTTGCCGGTGGTCATGAACACATCCGTGATACCTTCTTCACCGAACGAAAGTCGGCGGTCAGGCAAGTTCACGAGGAGGTTGAACGCTGTCGGGGATTCGCGGTTGCCGTTCACTGCAGGCCAAATCCATGTGCCCGGGCGGGTCATGATGTAGCCGCTGGCGTCCTTTCCAAATCCTGCAGGAGAGTAACGAGTCCATCCAAGTCGGTTGTTGAATGAAACACCACGGTGCATCAATGATGGATAGAAACAGGTGTCGAGTGGGTCCGAATCGGGAACAACACCGCGATGTCCGAGTCCCCAAAGAATTGGTTCCCACTCAGGCTCTTCGCCTTCTGGAGCGCCCAAGAATGGGTGGTCGACGCCGGGCCCATCGCCGGTTAGGAACGAACCGCCCATGCGTTCTTCATCCCCTGTGGAACAGAAGAATAGAGTCTGTGTTGTCGACAATTGCTTCGGCGTCCACATGTTTGCGTTAACAATGGTCTTTTGCTTGAGGAATTCAGCCACGTTTGAAATTCGTCGTTCAAACTTGAATCGCTCTGCTTCAATCCACGAAGAGCCGAGGATGAGGTTCGTGTTGAGCAGTCGAGCGCGAGCAGGACCGATGTAACGAACCCGTGGATCAGATTTCGAAGTGTCGCTTGAAGGGAGTTCTTCCCAAGGGCCACGTTGCGGGACGTACTTGAGGAATGCTTGGTGATCGAATTCGTCGACTTGAGCCTTCGATACGGCTTCCTCGACAACGTCCATCAAGCGGACATATGTCTCACTTGGTCGCATTTGTTTGGTTTCAGCATAAGCTTTGTTTGATACAGATCGATGTTCCCACATAATTTCACCTCAGAATTTCTTGCGCTGCCCGTCGTCTTCTATAACATCCGACGAGGCAGTTGGTTCGTCGACTGTTGTTTGTTCTGAAACAGCCCCTGGGGTTGCTTCTGCTTCTGCTCGGGCTTCTGCTCGGGCCTCTGCTTGTGCATCGGCCTCTGCTTGTGCTTCAGCCTCTGCTTCTTCCTTTTCAGCAGCGACCATTTCCTTCGCCATCTTTTCAGCGGATTCTTGGATTTCGTCTTCCTTGACGGCAGAGATGATGAGCGCAGCGGTTGCCTGCATGGATGCGTCAACATATGGTGCGGCTCGGTAAAAATATTGGACCATGCTGCCAATCGTGCCGAACACTGCACCAAGGCCGATTACCCAGCCGTTGTTGATGTTTTGAGTGCTGGTGTCAGAATCAAAGTAATCGGAAACTGGAGTGCCTGTTTCGGGCGGCCACCATGTGGCGCCGCTAGCGTTCGTAAGCACTTCGATGGTGGCCCAGACGGCGTAAACGATCATGAGAATGGAAATCCAATTCATCATCATTCTGTTCTCAAGGAGGAACTTTACGAGTGCACGGCCTTCACTTCCGGAGGCACTATCATCACTGCTCATGAGCGAGAAATCTAAAGTTAAGATATTTAAAGAGCACCCCTATATTTGCCCTTGACCATCGGTTCAGTAACGCGAACTCAGTCGTGAGTGAAGTGTTATTTCCTGTTGTTTTTTCCTTTGTTTTTCCGTGGCTTCGTACCGCGTGCGTTGTGCTCCCACGCCCTGCCGCCTCGGCTGCGACGATCTGAGACATCCCGCCAATGTGGATTTGAAGGAGCACCCATCGATTCTGGCATCTCATCAAAGGATTCGATGTTGAGTTGCATGCCTCCAAGTTCGTCTTGCAGTTGACGAACGTTTTCGCCGCCCTTCCCGATGAGGGTGGAAATCATGTTCTGTGGGGCATAAATTGTGGCACTGCTTTCACCTTTGAACTGAACTTGGCATTGAACGCCAACCCATTGTTGGATGATGTGGACGAGTTGGTCTCGAGCGAGTGTTTTCATTGGTGACAGGGCACCTTGCTTTCGGCCTTCAACCGGGACAACGGCGATTTCGGAACCAAATGCGAACATTTCATGCGTAATTTTCCCGCTTGGAAATTCGACAACTTCGATGACAGGTCTAGCCAGTTCTTCCTGCATTCCCGTTGGCGGTTTCACCGTCATGCGAAGTTCCATGACTTGCTCGATTTGACCAGCTTCAACGTGGATAATGGTGTCGAGAACTTGGCTCACAAGGCCGAGTTCAACCTTGCCGATGAGACGCTGGATCGCCTCGAGGGCGGAATTTGCGTGCGTCACGCCGAGCAAGCCAACGCCAGCAAGCCGGACATCGGCGAAGATTTCGAAATCTCGGGCCCGCCGTACTTCGTCAAAGATAACGAAATCGGGGCGGACAAGAAAAATGATTTCAGCGGTTTTTTCCAAATCCCCTTCGAGTGGGGCGTACTGAGTGATTCGGTCAGCGAGTTGTAAATCTCTGGGGGCTTCCATCGTTTTGACCATTGCTCCAACATCTGTGTCGAGGTATTCGGCAATGGCCTGGGCAAGGGTCGTTTTGCCAGACCCTGGGCGCCCACAAATGAACACACCGCGATGGTGGTCTGCCAAGCGATCGATGAGGCGTTGATCCAGTTCATAGTCGCCAAGAGAGAGTTTTGCCACAGGGCGAACGATGGTGATTTCTCGCGCATCGGCAAAGGGCGGCCAAGCACAGGAAATTCGAAGGTCGCCAAGTTGAATGACTTGGCACCCTTTACGATCGATTTCAAGAAAACAATCACTGCGGTGGCGGTGCTCATCGATGAGGCCGACCAGTTCTTCTTGGAGAGACTCCATGCGCAAGGTGTCCCATTTTCCATCATCTGCACCTTCGACATCAACCAACCGGAGTTGCCCAATTGACCCTCTTTTCACCCTTGGTGGGCAATCTGCTTTGATGAAAACCGTGTGAACATCCTCCATGAGAAGGTCCTCAAGTCGCTGTGGGAGGGCTGGGTGGTCGCCGTACTTCGCCATATCAATCGGTTGATGTTAGTGGCCGAGGCCTTTCACCCTTCGCCCGTTGAAGGTATGGCTTTAGGCGGGTTTCAACATTCAGTTGTTTTCGGGTTGAATCAACGCACTGGTCCACCAAAAGGAACCAACGAAAAAGAGAGAGAGAAGGTAGGACCCTGTGGTGGGGAAGCCCCATACTCGGATGCTCACTTCTGCAAAGAGAGCGATTGAACCGAGGAAGGCAAGAACAGTGAGGGCCCCGGTTTGATTCATTCCGAGGTGCGCAAACGTCATTTCACGTTCTGAAAGGCCCCATGCGACCCCGATAAGTGCGGAAAGTGCAATCAACACATACGCCGCATCAGTGAAATTTTCTTGGGTGAACCAAGTGAGCCCTGCGGCGACGAGGCTGCCGATGAACAGGCGTTGAATGGTGGAATAGGGGATGCCCATGAATTCATCCAGACCGCTTTAATTCTTGAAGACTCGCAAGGTGATTGCTCATATTTGGCGACTCAGGGCGAGTTTGACTTTCCCCACATTCACGGCGGTGTCGAAAATGGATTTGTGCTGGTCATGGGTCATGTGCGGGGTATGGAGGGCGGCAAGAACCTGCATTTGCAAGGGTGGCCTTGATGGGTTGAGGTTGCCCACTTCACCG
>Ga0181379_1001461_pt1 | contig 11144 bp, 4 predicted proteins | sample 2SPOviralmetaG_FD_130115 | JGI IMG/M metagenome (GOLD analysis project Ga0181379, IMG submission 130115) | Marine viral communities from the oligotrophic San Pedro Time Series (SPOT) site, San Pedro Channel, CA, USA - 2 SPOT_SRF_2009-07-10 | ecosystem: Environmental > Aquatic > Marine > Strait... | reverse complement strand
AATATCTGTTACTTCAAATATTTCAAATGAGTAAGCAAATACTGTTTGTCCAGCAGATGCTGTGTACTGGTTTCTGGGAGTCGTATCGTTAACTAATATAGCCATAATTAATCCTTAACATATGTTAATCTAAAGGTCTAGCAAAACTTTGAGTCCTAGGATCTTGTATAGATCGTTGTGCCATATTAAATAACCATTTAACATATAACACATTATTAAATGGTATCATTCTTCTCATCATTCTTACTTTATCTCTTTGTTCTAATTGTTCATCAAAAAACATTCCATAAGCATCTGACATTATACTACCTAATGGACCACCAAATTCAGATATTTGATCTCTTGTTTTACCAGTAAAAGGATTTTCTTTACCATATAAAGGTCTTAAACCTATTCCATTATTACTTACTACTTCTGCAAAATTTGATATATCTAATAAATAAGCAGTTAAACCAGAATACTCTACAGCTTTTATAATTTTTTCATCAGTAGATTTATACTTCCACCATTCAGGATTTCTAACATAATCTGATAACATACCCATAGCAAACATAGACATCATTCCACTAAAATATCCTTGATGTCTACCTTGTAAACCAGATATAACTATTTTATTATTTGCACCAAATGCCCAAGACATAAACTGTACTGGTAATTTAAAAACATTATGTTGTCTGTCTTTCATACCTTGTGACCAACGAGAACCTTTAAATATACCATGTGATAATAATGGCTTATCAGCTTCTGTTGGTGTAATAATAGTAAATAATATATCTGCTCTAATAGCACTTGTATATTTTCTAAATAATCTAGGGTGTAATTCTGCCCATGCTTCTGAGTTATCATAAAATATTTCTTTACCTCTTGCTCTTGTATCTCCACCAACTCTTTGCCAAGCTTTATGTATTCCTTTTAAATCATCATCAGTTAATCCATAACTTAATAATATATCTTTATCTTTTTTAAAATATTGTAATGGTATTTTATTACCTTTATATTCATTATTTAAAATTGCACCTACTCTAATAATTCTATCTACTGCCATAGGCATCACCAATCTTTTATTACTAGCAGTCCAATGATTTAATAAATTTATGTTATAAAATTTACCAGCAGTTTTATCTAACCATTCAAATACTTTATCGCCAAAACCACCTAGTTTTCTATTATTTATTTCACCTATACCTGATCCTACTTCTTGCATCCTTGACATACCAGCACCAGAAATTACTTCTAATCCTTCTCCAGTTACACTAGTTAAAAATTTATTTCCTTTAGATAACATTTCTTTCTCAGCCAAATCAGCCATCCATGTACCAACATACCTACCAAATGTTTGTTTAAAACCTCTAGATAAAATTACTTTAGCTGGATCTGCTAACGAAGCAAGAGCGGCACTTCCCATCATTGTGATAGTACTTAGATTCATACCAGCTCTAATCAATCTATTAGATGTACTTCCAATATGATAACCTTCAGGTATTCTATTTAAAACTACATTTTCTAATTCATTTAAATCATCTCTATGTTTAGCCATTTTTTTTAATTCTTTTGTAGGATTAGCATCAAACTCTTTTCCATACTTTTCTATTACATCATCAAATGCTTCATACTTTTCTTTGAATCCATTTCTTTCTCCTTTATATAATCTTGTAGCTTCAAAGGTAGGACCGAATTTTTGCATATATTGTCGCATAACAGATACAGAATTTTTTTCTATAAAATCTGCTACACCATTATGTGATGCTAATAATTGATAATTAGGTATAGTTAAATCTCTAGACATTTGTATTTTTTTTAAACCACTACCATGTATATTATCTAAATTTTGTCTTTCTGCATTTACTACAATATTGGCATAAGTTTCATCTACTTGTTTATTTAACTGTGTAGCTAATACTTCATCAGTTACTTCTATTCTATCAGTTCTAAATTTTCCTCTTACTACTAATTTTTTACCAGCTTGTTTTAATTTTAATAAATTCATATAAAATCCTGATGGATTTTCCATATAATAATTTCTAAGAATATCTAGAAATTCTTTTTCATTATCTTTAATAGCATCTATTTGCCATACTCTAGTAAAATAATTTGTTTTGTTTTTTTCTTTATTAGGTGCTGTACCTATACTATCATATATACCTTTTTTTTCTACATCATCTACAACTTTAGAATAATTAAAATTTGCTAATTGTCCTTTTAATACTCTACCATAAGCTAGTTCATTTGGACTTAAAGGTGTTTCTATTTGTTTTAACAATCTTTTCATTAAAGCTATTTGACCATCTGTATATGGATTATATAAAATTTCATCTATTTGTTTAAAATAATTTTGTTTAGCTTTACTTAAATTACCTCTTGGTGTTTCGTGATATGCTTTTATTCTATCCCATAAATCTCTAGTAAATTTTACCTGTGCATCTGATAAAGTATTTCCTTTAGTTTGACCAGCAAAAAAATTATAACTTCTTTTATTTGCTTGTTTTCTATAAATTTCTTTTAACAAATCAACATCAGCTCTATATGCTTCTCGTGATTGTTGATCTAATTCTTTTTGAATTTTAGGATAATTTTTTGTTTTATAAATATATGTATTTACTTTATTATCTATATCTTCTATTAAGTTTTGTGCTTTAGTTTTTCTTGCTATAGCTTTATCAATAATATCATCTAATGTTTTTTCTGCTCTACCTATTTTTTTTAATTCTCTATATAATTGAGATTCTAATAATTTTCTTTGTGACCTATTCTGAGTTAAATATAAATGAGCATTGCCTAATTTAGCAAATATTTTTCCAGTAGGTTTTTTTAATTTAACTGCATTTGCTAATTGTTTTTGTAAATCTTTAACTATCCCATCTAATTCTACATCTTTATCTATAGTTTGTTCTAATCTTTTATTTGCAGTTTTAAAATTTTTAAAAAAACCTACTTTATATCCTTCATTTTCTGCATTTTTCATTATAGATTTAAATTTTTCAGATGCTTCTACTACAGCTTTATCATAAGGTGTTTCCATATTAGGTTTAAAATTTGGGTCTGCTCCTTCTCTATTTACATATTCTCCTACATCTTCAAAAAATTTTATAGGGCTAGGTAACTTCTTATTAAATTTGCTTGCTATATTAAAACCTGTATAACTAAAATTCTGCGTAGCTATGTTAGCTGGGTTTTGTATACCAAATTGTTTAACATATAAATTTTGCATTTCTAATTCAAAAACAGATGCAATACCATCCCATCTACCTTTATTTAGTAAAATAGATCCTTCAGGCATTAAACTAATTCCAGATTCATTTGTTTTAAATTTAATACCACCATCACCAGCTATGCCACTAGCTAATCTTAACATTGCATTACTTTGGTAATTTAATACCACTCTTCCAAAAGGAGTTGCTGGCATTGTTAATTCAGCATATCCAAAACTATCTGCTGGTTTTGCTTCTAAGTCTTTATTACTTAAATTTAATTTATCTTCTCTTCTAAAAAAATTATTATCTCTATAAAATTGTGTATAAGAATCAGCTAACGATTGTGGTTTTTCTTTTTTTATTTCAAACAAACCTTCGGAATTATTTATTTTTTTTCTTTCTACTAAATCTTCAAATCCTGGCATATTATCATCAATACCAGATTGTTCAGCAAAATCTTTACCAGCTTTTTTTCTCGTTAAATGTCCTATACCACCACCAAACATACCACCAAAAAAAGTAGCTCCACCTACATTTAATGCTGTTTCTAAATGCGTATTAGTTGGATCAAATGGTGCTCTTAATGATTCAGAAACAGTACCAATTCCAAGACCAGATACTATACCACGTTTAACACCACGTACAAAACCTACTCCTTTCAATGCTGGTACTGGTAATAAGTTTATAGGATCAAATACACCAGCAAATAATGATGCCATAAATGAATTATTAATTCCTAGTTCTTCTTTAACATTTTTAATATCATCATAACTTTGTATTCTATGATAAAATTCATTTTCGTTTTTTGATTCTAATAATTGTGGTATTAAATCAATAGGTTGATCCATTAACATTTCGTTAGTTACGTTAAACTCAGGATCTTCTTGTCCAAACTGTTGTCTTTCAATATGTTTTATTAAAGGTAGATAACTATATTTATAACTACTACCAACATCTTTCCAAAATGTAGGGGACTCTCTAGGTAATTCTTGTTTTTTAATACTTCTAGTACTAAATATCATAGTATCCTTTAGCTTTATCTAGATAATCTTGTACTTTACCTTTTGCATTTTTTGCATAAGTGTTGTAATGTTTTTTCCAAAAAGCGGCTGCTTTTGCTAATGTATTATATTCTGATGTTTTATATTGAGTTAACCATAATCTTGCTATTGCACCATTGTTAATAGGTTTTTGTAATTCTTTATAAGTCATATTTAATAAATTAAAATCGTAACCTTGTTTTTTTAAACCAGCAGTTAATTTTTCTACATTTTTTACTAATAGTTTATTAGTACCAGTCTTTAAAGCTTTTTTATATTTATCTTGCAAATCAGCAAATAAAGAAACATCTGCTTTTCCCTTATCTAATTGCCAAATACCTACAGAACCACGTACTTTATATGTACGTACATGATTTCCATTATCACTTTCTGTTATAGCTATACCTTTAAGTAAAGCCTTTTCCCATTTACCAAAACCTAAAGCATTATTTAAAACATCTACAGTATCATCTACAACTTGTTGTCCTTTACCAGTTAAACTTAAAATATTATCATTTGGTAAACTATTATCTTCTCCTAAATAATCATCTATATCTTCTGTTGTTACTTTATACATTAAATTTTTCTTTCTTTCTGCTTCTTCTTTAGTATTATATACTGGCATTTTATCTTTAACCATTTCTGCTTCTGCTAATGCTTCAGTTTTAGTTAAATTCATTACTTCATATTTATTATTTTCTTGATTATATGTAATTTTTTGTGATGGTATTACAGCATATTGTGATGTTACTTTATCTCCTTCTACTTTGTCAGGAGCATTTACTACATAGTCTGGTTTTATTATATTGTATGCTTCTTTTGTATTTACAATTTCAAATTCTAACATTTCTCTTTTAGTATTTAATAAATAAGATTCTTCATTATTTGTTAAAAATCTTTGTGATAAACTAGGTACTACATTTTTTTCAGAAGGTTCTATTTCTCTTGCTTTAAAAGATCCAGCTGGACCAAATGATCCTATTGTATCACCTTCAGACATTATTCTTTCTAAGAATCTATCTTTAAAACTTAATGCTTGTTTGTTTCTTATATCTTCTATAAGAATAGCTTTATTTTGATTTTGTATAAGATGTTGATTTCTTCTAGGTACTGTTACTTCAAATGCTTCAAAATTATCGTTTCTATTATCTATTAATACTTGAGATAAACCATCTTTATCAGTATAAGTAACAGTAGCTTTACCTGTTTCTTGATTTATAGTAAATTGTATATTATCTCCAGGTATTAAATTAACTCCTTTATATGAGTAAGCATCTGATAAATTTTCAGTTTTAGACATATTTAAATTTTTATTTCCTATAACAGGTTCAACCATATATTTTTTATCTTTTTCTTTTAAGTTTATTTTACCTAAAGGTAATAATGGATTTAATAATAGACTGCTTTTTGTAATTATTTCACCTAAACTAAATTTCATATTTATTTTTTTAAAATCACCTTCAATTAAATTTTTTCTATTTAAACTTTCTACATCTATTGTTCCATTATTTAATTCTTTAATTACTTCTTTCATCATAGGGTAATGATACAAAACACTATCAGCTTTTGAATCTACGTTATTATCTTTTAAAAAATTGCTATATTGTCGAACTATAGACTGCTCACTCTTAGTAACTACATTATTACTAAAAAAATAATCTTGATTTGAATTTCTTACATTAGTACTAATAGGATTCATTCTATTAAAATTTACTATAGTATTAGCAGTGTCTTTTAATATCCCTTGCCAATCTACATCATCTTGTCCTAACATATGTGCTATATGTGTTTTAAAATATGCTTTACGTAAAATATCAAAGTATAGTCTGTTTGCTGTTTTACCAATCATATTTCCTTTATAATTAGGAATATCTAAATTATCTAATTTTTTCTTTAATACGTCTGTTATATCACTAGTTTGTGCGTATCTTTCGTATCCTTTTTTAGCATCAAAATTTGCTTTATCTGTTTCTTTTATTTTATGTTTAGTTATAGCTTGTACATTCATAGCTTGTTGATCAAATATATTTGTTGATTTGTCTGGTCTATTTGCTATTGAAGACATAACTATTTCTAAATCTTCATTTGATAATTCTTCTAATATTTCAGTTACAATAATAGATTGTGGTATCTGTTCATTAGGTTTACCTTCATATGCTACATGACCTAAATTCATAAGTTGATTTACAAAAGGTATTGCTAAGTTACGTACAACTTGAGTGTCGCCATTATTTATAGCTTTCTTAATTTGTTTTAATATTTCTGCATCTGGTTTTAATGTTGCTTTAGTATTCTTTAATATTTTTAAACTCATATCTACTACTTGATTAGCTTTGTTTTTATCATTTATTCCTATATTAGTAATAACTTGTTTAAGTGCTTTGTTTACTTCATTATCTGTGTAAATTTCATTACCCCCACCATTTAAAATATTTGCTACTAATGTATCATTTGCATTAATGTTATTAGATATTAATTCTTTTTTCTTTCCTTCAATTCTATTGATAACAAAATCTTTTAGGGGCATAATGTTTTCATTAAAAAATTCTTTTGATATACCAAAAATTTCAAATTCGGTAGAATCACCTTGTCCATTTAACATATTTAATAATATATCTATTCTTTGATCTGAATTATGTACTAAATTTTTTTCTATAGTTTGCATTGCTGATTGCACTTCTTTAAATGTAACAGGTTTATCTTTTACATATTCTTCTAATAAATTTATTTGTACACTGTCCTCACCTACTATTTCTTTAAATTTATAAATATCTTGTAAAGGAGTATTTGTATTAAAAATACTATTACTAAAAATATTTGATGCACTTTCTACTTCTTGATTATGTCTTTCGGTTAATAAAGCAGATTCTTTGTTTATTAAATCTCTTTCTACTTCAGCTAAACTAGATTTAAGTTGTGTATTAAAAACTGTACGACTAGGTTCATTGTCGCTAACGTCTTCAGGAAAAGTAATACTACCTTTTAAATTATTTATAGCTTCTTTTGCTTCTGTTATACGACCTGTGTTTATTAAATTATATAGTTCAGGTATTTTTGGTTGCACTGTTTCTAAAATATGGTTTATTATTTTTGGAGAGTTTGCAGTTGCTGTTGTATTTCTTTCTGATCTAATATTTTTAAAAGATACAATATATTTTTCTTTTTGTGTTTGAGTTAATTTAAAACTATCTGCATTATACTCTGTATCACCTATAGTTACAGTACCATTTCCACCATTAATAATGTCAAGCAATTTAGATATTTGATGTACTTTTACTTTAGTACCACCATCTGCATCTAATTCTAAAACATCTTTTTTTAATTTATTTATTTGAAAAGCAGTATCTACATTTGAAAATAATATATTATTGCTAGAATCATTTACATTTACATCACCTATTTTTGTTCTAGCAATTAAATTATTTTTAATTTTATCTACTATATCTGTTGCTTCAGCAGTTCCTGGTTGTATATTATTTAATTCTATAGCATTTGTTAAATTTACTGTTTCATCTGCTAAACTTTTTAATGCTCCATTATGTAGTCTTGTATTTCTTTCTTTTGTATACTGCCTTAATACTGATGTAGATTCTTGATTTATTAAACTTGATGTATAGTTTTTAAATTCAGGAGATACTGTTTCTATTACAGGATCAAACTTAGTTTTAAGTATAGTTTGCAATCCAACAATATCATTTTTATCTCCTAAATCTCCCCATTCTTTTAATGATTCATTTAATTTATTATCTATACTACCTTTAAGTGCATTTTGATAATTTACTTTTTGTGCTTGTGTATATGCTTCTTGATAAATTGTACCACCTGTACTATAAGTGTCTAATTGAGGTACACCATCTACGTGTTTTATTTCTGCTTTGCCAGAATCTGATAATGCTAATTCTTTTAATTTTTTAGTTTTATTTTCTACATAAAATTTATTAAAAGTTGCTATAGTATTTTTAAATGACTCTAATGATTTTACACCTATCTCTGCACTTATTGGTTTAATTGAACTAGTGTCTATTGTTGGAACATTTCCAATTTGTTTTCTAGATAAATCTTTATATTGTTTAGCCAACATTTCCTCCATAACTTCCAAATGTAGGATTGTTACTTGGTCCTACTGATGGTTTATCTCCTGGTTTTTTTAATGCTCTAGCTTGTTGAATACCTGTACCAAGTTGACCAGCCATTTGAAACATACCCATTCTTTTTATAGCACCAGCTTGTGATGGTGTTTGGCTTTGTGATATTACTGATATTTGTTGTGCTATTTGACTTTCAAATATACTTTGATTAAATCTAGATGTACCTATATCTAAATCATATGCCATTACATTTTGTGCTTTTATATTATTTAATGATGCACTTTGCAAACCTCTACCACTTGCTGTTACTGAAGATAAAGTTTCATTTAATAAACTTAGTCTTTCTCTTTCTTCTTGTTTAGCTTTCAATCTTTCTACTCTTTTTTTTGTTTGCAGCTCTCTAATTTGTGCTTCTGCTTGCATAGCTTCTATAGATGCACGTTCATTTTCTGCTCTTTGCATCATCTTACTTTGTTCATTAGTTGCTAATATTGTAGCACCTGTTACTGCTATTGTTAGTGGATCACACATTAATACATATACTCCATAATTAATCCTGTTACCTGAAGTGGTAAAGGGTCTGATTGTGTTATACTTACTGTTGCATCTTTATTATAACCAAGCAAATAAAAATCTTTTTTACCTGTAACTGCTGTAGGTGATTGTGATAAATCATCTGTTACTTGTCTTAATATAAGTTTATTATTTGATACACTTGTAGCAAGTGCAGAGTTTAAACCTAATACTACTTTACTAATTCTTTTAGGTTTACCTTGTAAAGAACCAGATGTTACTACTGTTTCTACTGGCATAGTTTCTACTTCTATATCATAGTCATATCCTACTGTTATAGTTGTAGTATCAAATCCAGAAGACAGTTCTAATACACCACCACTAGTTACTGCAAATGTACCCATATGAAAATTACCACTACGTACATTAACAGTTTTACTTGCATAATTACTTAAACCAGTAAACGTAGTGCCAGCACTGCCTATTACAAAAGTACTAGAATGATCTAATGTATTTTCTTCTGTTCCCATTTCTTCTATATAATAAGTTGAATCTCTGTATACTGTAAAGAATAATCTACTTCCTACTGCTTCTATACTTTTAAATGTAGCACCTGTTGTTGTTTTCCATTCAGTCCAGCCAGCTAGTTTTTCAGCACGTACTGCATGAAATACACCAGCAGTCCCATCCGAGTTAATAAATATTGCATAAGATTCTGGTCGCTCTGCTGTACCTTGTAGTATAGTCATATCTACAGGTGTTTGTACTAAATGACTAGCTAACAGACTTATATTTGTAGCTGAGTAAGATAATTCTAAATCTGTAAATAATAATTCTCTTACTGCTCTACCATGTTTTTGTACAAACAAAGCACCACCTTCTAATGTTTTTACATTAACGTGACTACATCCATGTGTAGTTTGTCTACGTGCTGTAAAATTACTAGGAGTTAAAACTGTTTGTGCGTTTTGTGGAGCAAAAAATTCTCCATTAGCTGTAAATATAAGCAAGTGTCTGTTAGATTGTAAATGTCTTATGTCAGCTACTTGTGATGCACCAATAGAAGATTGTATGCTATCTGCATCATTAGATTCACCTAAATCAAAATTAAAAAACTCGTCTACTTTAGATGCCCATACCCAATCTGGTAAACTAGATGAACCACCAAACCACAACCTACCATCATGAAATGTTGCTGAAGCTGGATAACCACGTATTGTACTATATGTTTGTTCTTGCCATTGTGAATTAGGTTGATTAGGACTAGTAATAAAAATAGAAACACCACCACCAGCATCAGTGTTATCTGCATTAGTAGTACCCCCAGCAGTAAAACTATAACTATCTTCATTTAATACTGTTATAGTTCTTGATCCATTTATATTAGATGCAGTAATAGTATCTACTGTATTAGCACCAGATATTACTATAGTAGAACCATTAGCTAATCCATGCAAAGGATCATTTACTGTTACAGTTTTTGTTCCTTGTGATGTAGTTAAAGCATCAAGAATTAATTTTTTTCTTAATGTTCCTAATATAGTTGCAGTGACTGTAGTTGCATTTGTATGCCCTGTAATTAGTAATGTAGTATCTTCTATTTTTATATATACATTTATATAATCAGCACTAAAATGATCTGCACTAGATGTAATTGTAACTGAACCTGTAGTGCCATCTGCTGATAATGTTACACCAGAACCAGCAAATTTGTAGTATGGTTGATAAACATTTTCTGAATCAGAATCAAAAGTATAATTAGATCTACTAAAAGCTGTAAGGCTTGTTCTTGTTATAACTTGTGTTGCCATACTAGGATGAGTAATAATCATAGTATCACCAGCTTGTGTAAATTGCATTTCAAATAATATTGATGTTGTCCAAGGACATGATGTAATAGTTTGCGTTAAACTATCATTACTTAAATAATATATATCTACTCTATTGTTACTAAATGCACATATATATTGTTCATTATCATCAAAATCAAAACCTACTAGTCTAGCATTTCCAGACAAACTTGCATATCGTTTTGTACCATTACGTCTTTTGAAACCACCTTGTGAAAATAAAGATACATTCTGCATTTTTTTTGCACCATTTGCATATGCAGTAGTATCACTACGTAAATTCATTAATGGATCTAATTCACCTGATTGAAAAGTTGTTTTTAATTGTCTTAGTATTGATCTAGTTTTTGCCACACTTACTCCACAGTTCCAGTAATATTACCAAGTCCTGTTGAGTTACGAGTATTAGTGAATCTAGTAGTACGTAACCTACTGGATGTTCTTTGTTGTGCATCTAAGTTT
>Ga0181379_1001459_pt1 | contig 11148 bp, 19 predicted proteins | sample 2SPOviralmetaG_FD_130115 | JGI IMG/M metagenome (GOLD analysis project Ga0181379, IMG submission 130115) | Marine viral communities from the oligotrophic San Pedro Time Series (SPOT) site, San Pedro Channel, CA, USA - 2 SPOT_SRF_2009-07-10 | ecosystem: Environmental > Aquatic > Marine > Strait... | reverse complement strand
TGGTGGACTAACACCTGGACTAACAGTATTTGCAGGTCCTAGTAAACATTTTAAAACAGCATTCGCTATGCTATTAATAAAAGCATTCCAAGAGAAATATGAAGATGGTGTTGTATTGTTTTATGACTCAGAGTTTGGAGCACCTCAATCTTACTTTGAAACATTTGATATTGATACAGGCAAAGTAATACATACACCTATCTCAGATATTGAACAACTTAAACATGATATAATGCAACAGTTAAATGGTGTTGAAAGAGACGATCATCTAATGATTGTTGTTGACTCTGTTGGTAACTTAGCTTCTAAGAAAGAAGTAGAAGATGCTTTAGAAGGTAAAAGTGTTGCTGACATGACAAGAGCTAAACAAATGAAATCTTTATTTAGAATGGTAACTCCTCACCTAACTATTAAAGATATTCCAGCTATTGTAGTTAACCATACATATAAAGAGATAGGATTGTTTCCTAAAGATGTTGTTAGTGGTGGTACAGGAATTTATTACTCAGCAGATAATATTTTTATTATTGGTAGACGACAACAAAAGACAGGAACAGAAGTTACAGGTTATGAATTTGTAATTAATGTCGAGAAGTCTAGGTTTGTAAGAGAGAAGTCTAAGATCCCTGTAGAAGTTACATGGGAGAACGGTATTAGCAAATGGTCTGGTCTATTGGAAATGGGAATAGAATCTGGATTTGTAATAAAACCTACTGTAGGTTGGTACCAAGCAATAGATCCTGATACAGGAGAAGTAGCAGATGTTAAACATAGAGCTAAAGATCTCGGTAAAGAGTTTTGGCTTCCCATATTATCAGACAAAAGATTTTCAGACTGGGTACAACAAAGATATACAATCGGCTCAGTAGAGATGATGGGAGATGAAGTTTCAGATGAAGATATTCAACAAGAATACGAAAAAGTCTAAATGCGATCGTTGTGGAGACATAATAAAGAAAAACGATAAATCTTATTGTTTTCACAACACAGAAGAAGAAATTTATATTTGCATGCCTTGTGTTCGTGATGTCTATAATGAGTATGTAAAGTTTAATGGTGACGGAATATTAAAAGAAATGGATAATCCAATTGAAGAATAGAATTGAACAAGTTATATTAGAAAATCTTATAAAAGATGATGCTTATGTTAGGAAAGTAATTCCTTTTCTAAAACCTGAATACTTTATGCAGTATGAAGATAAAAAAGTATTTGATATTATTCATAGCTTTGTAGAAAAATATAACAATCCTCCTAGTAAACAAGCAATTATTCTAGCAGTTAATGAAGACACATCTTTAAATGAAGATAGTCATGCTAAGTGTATGGAAGTTATTAACACTCTAAATGGAGATGAGGTTAATAGAGATTGGTTAGTAGACGAAACAGAAAAATTTTGTAAGGATAAAGCTCTATATTTAGGAGTAATGGAATCTATACAAATTATAGATGGTAAGAATAAAGAGAAATCTACAGATGCTTTGCCTAGTATTTTATCTGAGGCATTGAGTGTAGGATTTGATACAAACATAGGACATGATTTTATAGAAGATGCCGAGAAACGATATGACTTTTATCATAGGTTAGAAGAAAAGGTAGAGTTTGATCTGGACATGTTTAATAAAATAACAGAAGGTGGTTTATCTAATAAGACTCTTAATATAGCATTGGCGGGTACTGGTGTAGGTAAATCCCTGTTTATGTGTCATATGGCGTCGGCAGCAATCTCTAAGGGTAAAAATGTATTGTATATTACCCTAGAAATGTCAGAAGAACGCATCGCAGAGAGAATAGATGCTAACCTAATGAATATCCCTATACAGGAATTGAGTGATTTATCCAAGGCAATGTATGATGATAGGATTAAAAAGATAAACGATAAGATTGAAGGTAGACTTATTGTTAAAGAATATCCTACAGCGTCTGCACATAGTGGACACTTTAAGGCATTGATTAATGAATTAAAATTGAAAAGAAGTTTTTTCCCAGACATTATCTTTATTGACTATTTGAATATATGCTCTAGTAGTAGATTTAGGCCTGGGAGTAGCGCTAACTCTTATACAATTATTAAGAGTATAGCAGAAGAACTTAGAGGGTTGGCTGTTGAACAAGATGTTCCTATTGTAAGTGCTACACAAACAACAAGAGGTGGTTATGACAATAGTGATGTTTCATTAACAGATACTTCTGAGAGTTTTGGTCTTCCTGCTACAGCAGACTTAATGTTTGCTATTATTAGTACAGAAGAACTAGAACAGATGGGACAATTTATGATTAAACAGTTGAAAAACAGATATGCTGATCCTACAAGGAACAAAAGATTTATGATAGGAGTTGATAGAGCTAGAATGAAATTATTTGATCTAGATCCTTCAGCACAAACTCAACTTACTGATGCGAATATAGATATTCCTGTATTTGATAGCGGACAAACGGAAAATAAGTATGACGACTTTAAATTTTAATGATATAGAATGGGAAGTAATGGATACACCTGTGGCAAAAAGATTTGCCAGTTTTTTTGAGAAACATGAAAGCACTTCTAAACAAATATTTTTTATGGGTGAAACAGATATACAAATAAAAGATGAAATAGATAAATCACTTTACATGTTAGGACTTGAACCTTCTGATGATATGAACAAATTACATGACATATTTGCAGATCATAAAACACCTACCAAGGAATTAAGTAGATTAAATAATCTTATTCATTACCATGAATTAGTTGAACATGGATTTCCGCCTCGATGGGGCTATATGTTTGGTGATGATAATGCTAAGATGGAATTAACCGAAGAAGACTATGAACATTTTACTCTTACAAGAGAGTTTGGAACATTGTATATTAATTACTCTCATGTAGGTAAACATTTTGCTGAGGTTGTTTTTTCTAATGATTATGATATAAAGAAAGAACAATATCGTCCACAAGAATATGCACGCCCTAGTTTCATGTGTTGGTTGGGTGATGATTTAGAGGAAACAGATATAAGAGCATTTAAAGTTAGAGTAGAAAATGCAAGACAAATGTTACAAGAAAGATTAGAACTACCTGAAAAAGGAGATCCAGCGTTAAGAGTAGGATATATTCCTTTTGCTAAGTTAAAAATGGATATAAATAATAGTGAACTTGTTAATCACTTACTTAAAGTGAAAGGCAAGAATACGAATTATATGGAACTATTTCCACAGGAGTAAAAATGGTAGATTCAAAAAATGATTGGTCTGAAGAACCACAAACAAGAAAAGTAAATTTAGAATTAGAGATAGATACAAATCTAAAAGATTCAAGTAAAAACAGATATCAAGGTTTAATTGACCTTGCAAGAGCATTTGATCAATGGAGAATATTTCCTCGTATCTTTATATCTACATACATTTACTTACTCTACAAAGTAGTAATTTGGTATATGGAGTTAAATGCTCCTACAATGGAACAGAGTGGGTTGGTTAGTGTCGTAGTTGGCGCTGGAGCTGCCTGGTTTGGTCTTTACACAGGTTCAAGTAAACAAAAGGAAAAATAATTATATAATAGGAGAGAGAATGCCCCCAAAATTTAAACCCAGCCACAAAGAATATATTAAAGGTCCAGATGGCAGACCAACGAAAAGAACTAGAATGAAGCACTATTATGTGGGGCAAGTTTCAACCGAAGATTTAATTGACGCCATAAATAATGGTAAGAAAAAACATAAAAATAAATTTATTAATGAATTAACAAGACGTGGAGTAAAATTAGTATGGAAGACACCAGAAACGATATCGGAACAATAGAACCTGCACCTAAAAAGGAAGGGTTAACTATTGAACAGTTAAAAGAGAATTCTTTAAAACTAGAAAAAGAATTAAAAGCCAAACAAATAGGTGCTATTAGAATCTATGATGGCGCATTAGATCCTGGTTTTTGTGATGATTTAATAGAAGTATTCAATACGAATAAAGACCTACATGATAACATCGACGAAGAACAAATTAAATGTGTTCAATATTCTTACAGTAAAAATCACGAAGGTGAAGATGTACATGAACAACTAAAAGATCATATAATGAAACTATATGAGCATTATTTAGAGGATTTGAATCTTCCTAATATGATTGCACATAAAGGCCTTGAATCTCTAAAAATAAGAAAATACGATCCTGATGAGGAACCAATAGCAAATCCACATATAGATGTGGTTAATCATGAAAGTGCTATTCGTGCCATAGGATTCCTATTTTATCTATCAGATAACGATAAAATGACTAATTTCCCTAGACAGGGTGTTGGCGTAGAATCTATCAAAGGCAGAGTAGTTATATACCCACCTAGCTGGGAGTACCCTATTATTGAGAATATGCCCGAAGAAGGCAGTAAATATAATATGCAAACCTACCGACATTACGCCTAACTTACTGATATCTCACCAAAAAAGATTTCAAAAAAAGTACAAAAAGTTCTTGACTTATGGTCCGCCAGAGTGCATAATGTATGTATATTAAATAAAAAGGTATAAAGATTATGACAAATTGGGAAGACTTATCAGAAAGAGATCAACTTTTAACTTATATTAGTGATACTCACAAAGACGCTTACGGGTTTAGACCTAGAGGCCTTTACAATGGTATGTCTGTCCAAGAGCTTAAAGTTGAGCTTGATAGACTTTATGAGGCAGCTTCTGAGGAAGCAGATCGCATACATAATATCGAGACTCGAGCTTGGAAGGCTTTGAAAAGTCATTATGCCAATTTAGTTGATATGGGAGCAAAAGACTTTAGGCAAGCTCTTGCTTGGGATATGGAAGCTGAAGATGTGGAATCATGGGACTTTGGGTTCTACTGTTACCACAAAAACATTCCTTACTCTAAGGAAAGAGTGCTAGAAAGATTAGCAGCTTAATAGCTCTTTTGGTCCACAAAGTGGTTGACATTAGGTACAATAGAGTGCATAATGTAACTTGTAAATGAGAAAAAAGGTGATAATATGACTGAACAACTATTTAATTATGCAGGCTATAGCGTAACTGAAACAGGCCAAACTAAGGCTAGATTCGGTAATGACATGGTATCTCGCATTAAGAAACTTACGGCTAAGGGTAACCAAGATACTTGGTTTGCTGAATTGCCGCAAGCCATGACTAAGAAGGAAGCATCTAATTATTTGCTTGAAAGGGATGACATTAAGTCTAACTTTGATGTAAGAGATGCTTTACAGAAAGTCGTGTATCGTAATGTACCTAAGTCTACAAGAACGGTAACAGCAGGTAATACTGTTTCTACTACTGTGACTGTAAATGAAGGTACACAACCTGGCAATTATGCCAACAACATGGAGAGCTAATATGGCTAATCGTAAAGTGAGCCAAGAGCAAAAAGTTCTAAACTTTTTGAATCAAGGCAAAGCGTTGAGTAACGCTGTGGCAACACATAAACTCAAAGTAAATAGACTACCTGCAAAGATCAATGTTTTAAGATCTAAAGGATATTCTATCTACACAAATACCAACAATGTAGGCAACCCGACTTACAGACTTGGTACACCTAGCAGAGCTATGGTAGCAGCAGCACACGCAGCTGGCGTATCATTCAGTTAAGCTAGTCTTAAATGGAGCCATATATGAAACATAAGAACCCTGTGGCTCCATTACATTTTCAAAGAGGTTTGGTACACCGAGGTCGTCCGAGATCAAAAGACCAATTATAAATAAGGAGAGAGCTAGGTAGACTCGTTAAACGGCCAATACAAAAACATATATCCTGGATAATGATATAAAACTTATCCACCAGACAATTAAAAAAAGGATAAGACATGGAAAAAATAGATTTATCAAGAGAATTAATTGAAGCATTAAGCAAACAATATCGTGGCAACATACAAGCTGCAAGAGCTAATGTAAGAGTGTATTTAGAAAATCCAGCAGGGATAGGTGAACACCCAGACATAATTCAATCTATTGACAGTCAGATCCAAATTATAGCAGACAACCAAGAGAAATTAGACATTCTCAATAGCCGTAGATTTAATTTTTCAGGGAGTAATTTTCCTGTTGAATAATCTACAAAAAGCTACCTTTGGTAACGAATTTTTTAGAGCAGAGATCTCACCCATGGAGGTGCCAGACGGAATGTTCAAAGTAGAGTTTTTTAGTAAGGACGATTTGGTCTTTACAGAATATTTAGGTGATAGAAATTTAGCTGTTGACACAGCAAAGACATTCGTTAGACAAAGGGAGCAACTACATGGCAAATAATGTATATTCTACTATACAATTTGAAAAAGGAAACAATGATGCAGAAAGAGAATTCGTAAGAATCTTTGAATTCATTGAAACTTTTGATGAGAAAGGTTTAGAGTTTGCAGACTTTTATCTTACTAATCAGGAAATCGTAGACGAAGAGTTTATGAAAGATTGGGTTGGTCCTTTGTCAGCAGTCGTTACAAAATTTATGGGTACAGAGGTAGAAGTTAAATCTTCTTGGATATCTCCCCATGTATTCTTCACAGGTTTATTAGAACATCTAAGAAATACAGATCCAGATACTGTATTAAGTATGCAATATGAAGATGAATTTTTAAACTTTTGTGGTGTGTATGTTAACGATAAACAGATTGAGGAATCAGGTGGTTGGTTTAAGAATCAATTCGATGCACTAGACGATAACCAAATAGACTTTTTAGAGTTTGTAGAGGATACGCAGATAGATTGGTTAGATAAATTGTGTTAATTTTGTGTTGATAGTATGTTAGGAGGATATATAATGCGGTTTGTGGAAAAAATGGAGACATACGATTCACAATCTCCTACTTCTAACATTTTTATATTTAATGGAGGAAGACTTGAGACTTGTTAAGACGACTTCAACCAAAGGTCAACAAGACGTCAAGATGGAGATGGAGATATGAGGTTAGATTACAAAGACTGTGGCAAAATTGGCATTACATGTAGCACATTTGATTTGTTACATGCTGGACATGTCGTTATGTTAGAGGAGGCCAAAAGGCATTGTGATTACCTAATAGCAGCGCTGCAAGTAGATCCTACTCAAGACAGACAAACAAAGAACAAACCTATTCAAAGTATAGTAGAAAGACAAATACAGTTAGCTGCTGTAAAGTATGTTGATGAGATAGTTATGTACTCTACAGAATCAGAATTAGAAGATTTATTCCTTACATTACCTTTAAATGTTAGAATACTAGGTACTGAATATAGGGACAAAGAGTTTACAGCTAAGCAGATATGTTTAGATCGTAATATAGAATTGTTTTATAATGTAAGAGATCATTCTTTCAGTAGTACATCTCTTAGAAACAGAATACAAAACAATGAAATACAAAAAATAACTGGTTATGCAGATGCAGTGATGCCTGAAGTGATAGCCGCTAACAAAAAGAGGAAAGATGATGAGTAAAGTGAAAAAAGAAACTAGTGCAATAAGAAGGATAGTTAATTGCCTAAATGCTGAGAAAAGAGCATTACATGGTGAATTTAAAAGTTACTGGAAAGACACAGCTAACAAAATAGCTAAAACAAATGATATAGATATAAAGAGAGTAAAAAGTAATTTGGAGTTATATAATGCAGAAACTGAAAGTAGTAGCTACCACTAGAGTTTGGAAAGCAAATGGTGTGTCCAAGGAGTTTCCTATGTGGCAACCTGTAGGTAGTAACGAATATATTATAGGTTATACAGATGAAGAACCTACACTTTCTGTTATTGGGCGATTTGTAGATGAATTTCAGCATACACTAGAAGGTAAAGTTACTGAATCTGTAATAGAAGTATTCTCAGGTTATGAAGTATACTTAGCAGAATCCCTTACACATAACGAACACTTTCAATTAAAATACGGAGACGAAATTGACTTCCCTGCGACAGACGTCACAAAGATCTCAAGTGCTGAACTTCAGGAGTTGGGAAAAGGGTAGTGGACCTAGAATCACATTAGCCTATACCTACTTCGAAGATAAATCACATTTAGAGAGACAACTAGAACTTTGGAAAGATTATCCATCTTATGTGGATATATTTCTAGTTGATGATGGCTCCGAAAAGAATCAAGCATTAGATATATTAGAAGAAAATAATTTTAGTATCCCTGAATATGGACCTACATTCCAACTCTGGAGAGTAACCAGAAACTTAGGATTTAATTCTCATGGTTGTAGAAATTTAATAGCAAAATATGCTTTATCAGATTATATTGCATTCTTTGATATAGACATGTCAATTAGTTTAGAAACAGTAGGCAGACTTATAGTTAAAAAATATAATCCAAGATCTTTTTATAGACATGATTGTTGGATTAAGCACATGCAACAAATGAACCCATACCCTGGACACTTAAATTGTTTTCTAATACATAAAGACTTGTATTGGGAGGCTGGTGGTTATGATGAATCTTTTACAGGACATCATCACGGGGATAGAGAGTTTATAGAAAGAATATTAAAACTTCCTGATGTAACTGAAAGACATACACGACAGGTAGTATTGTTAAATAGAAAGGGTAGACATGGTTCAGTAACAGATAAAGTTAAAAAGACAGATTATATTGATGACGACTTTTTCTATTGTCCATTACCTATCACAGAAGTAGAAAAACTTAAAGGAACAAAAAAACAACGGTTAGACTTTCCGTTTATTAAATTATTATAAATACTAACATGAGATTTACTGAATTTTTAAAAGAAGATAAAGAAGAAGATAAACTCAAACATTTAGAACATGTTGAGGATCATGTCGTGCATGCTGGACATGATGGATTTGGACATGCGTTTCATACAATTAATGATGTTCATAACGGACTACAAGGCAAGGGTTCAGGACAAACACAGGTTACAATGAAATATGATGGCAGTCCTGCTGTAGTATTTGGTAAACACCCAGAGAATGGTAAATTCTTTGTAGCATCTAAATCAGCATTCAATAAAAATCCTAAAATAAATCATACTCACGAGGATATACAAAAGAACCACGGACACGCACCAGGTTTAGTACAAAAATTAAGCGCTGCTTTAGATCATGCTCATAAAATAGAGCCTAATGGAATCTATCAAGCAGACATTATGCACGCTGGAGATGTTAAACACGATAAAAAGAATAACAGAGTAGATTTTACACCAAACACAATAACATATCATGCACCAGCAGATTCAGATCACGGTAAAGCAGCTAGGAGTTCTAAACTAGGACTAGCAATACATACAGAATACGAAGGGAAAAATATAGCATCTTTGACAGCAAAACATGGCGCTATTGATGATTCTACATTCAAAAAACATAAAGATGTACACCTAATGAGTGCTAATCATAGTACTGATACACATAGGTATAGTTTAGAAGATCGTAAGCAAGTAGACCATCACTTGGAACAAGCGGTATCACACTTTAAAAATACACCCAAAGAACACCACGACACAGTTCAAAAACACGCTGTGGCAATGAAGACATATATTAACCATACAGTACGAACAGGAGAACAACATTCACACGAAGGGTTCGTAGCACACCATAGCAATACACATCAAAAGAAAGTAGATGGTGTTAAGACAGATGTAGCAAAACAAAGACATCAAACTACTATGGATAACACTCTAGGTCATATAAATAAAAATAAGGAACATTTTGAAGGCCCAATGAATATGCACAAGCATTTACAAGCGGCAAAGAATATTATAACAAATACATTATCTCAAAAGTCTGAATGGGGGCATGAGATAGCAGGAGCAAAAAGTAAACCCGAAGGTTTTGTTGCCATACGAAATGGCAGACCTTCAAAATTTGTAGATAGGAAAGAATTTAGCGCAGCTAATTTCAACAAAGGTTAATGGCAGAAGACAAACACATAGTATTTTCATATGGTAGGATGAACCCACCAACTGCTGGACATAGTAAAGTGGTTGATAAGGTTAAGTCTCATGCAGATTCTATTGGCGCTAATCACGCAGTTATTGTAAGTCATTCACAAAACAACAAAACAGATCCTTTACATCACGAACACAAAAAAGAATATTTAAAACATGTACACCCAGATGTAAACTTTGAACATTCTACAAAAGAACACCCACACTTCTTGGCACAACTTAAAAAGTTTCATCAAGAAGGACATACACACGCAACAATGGTTGTTGGTAGTGATAGGGTAAAACAATTTAAGGCACTAGCTAATAAATACAATGGTCCTAAGGGAGACTATAATTATAAAAAGATACATATCTTATCAGCAGGACAGAGAGATCCTGATGCTGAGGGTGTAGCAGGTATAAGTGGAACAAAGATGAGAAACCATGCAAGTGGTAACGATTACAAATCTTTTAAGGCAGGATTACATGCCAATCATAGTGATGAACATGCTAAAAAACTCTTCAAGGCAACACGGCAAGGTATGAACTTACAAAAAGAGGAGAGAGGCATGAAGGATTTCGCTACATTTTTAAAAGAAGACATGGAAGGTATGTCTCAGAAGTCTGGAGATAAAAGAAGTACAGACAGTGGCGCAGGAATGACAGCTCAAGGTGTTGCTAAGTACAACAGACGAACAGGTGGTAATCTAAAAACAGCAGTAACTACACCACCAAGCAAACTTAAAAAAGGCAGTAAAGCAGCAGGGAGGCGTAAGTCTTTTTGTGCTAGGTCCAAAGGTTGGACAGGCGAGAGAGGCAAAGCTGCTAGAAGGAGATGGAATTGCTAATATTAACTAGACTAGCTATAGCATGTGTAACAGCAGTATTTGGAAACGCTTTTAGTAAGTGGTTTCTTAATACAAAAGTAGGTGCATGGCTTCAATTAAAAATAAACAAACTAATGTCATTCTTAGCAGATAGATATAACATAGAGATTGCTAAGAAAGAAGCTAAATGGAGATCAGATTATCCTATGTTAGCTGAAAGAATAGATAAACTAGAGGCAAAGGTTTACAAGAAATGAGTAAGATTCTAATGGGAATTATTGTAGCCATGTGCTTAGGCTTTGGTGGTTACTACTGGTTAACAGAAAAAAGACTTACTACTTTAACTGAGAACAATGCTAAATTATCTATAGCAAATCAAACAAATCAACAAACAATAGATAAACTTTCAGAGGATTATGAAAAACAACAGGTACTTAATAAAGAGTTAGGTATAAAGTTAAAAGCCTCAGAAGCTTATGGAGATAACTTA